>ENA-OUQW01000080-OUQW01000080.1-human-gut-metagenome-genome-assembly--contig:-NODE-80-length-112580-cov-6.974512_pt1 | contig 112580 bp, 132 predicted proteins | sample MGYA00248464_ERZ548849 | MGnify/ENA primary metagenome ERZ548849 (study PRJEB26491, sample SAMN04978193) | human gut metagenome | host: Homo sapiens | study: EMG produced TPA metagenomics assembly of... | reverse complement strand
TTCCCGTTTACAGGCTTTTTACACCCGGATGTGAACGGTCTTGACACCCGAGTGTCAATGATATCGAGACCCGGGTGTCAATGAGTTTATCTTATATAATTGGCAAAACGAAAAGTACAAATTTTCAAAACGAAAAGTATAAAAAATAGCGTTTACACATTTTTCGAAAGATGTGCAAACGCTATTCTATTTTTAACAATGCCTCATATTTTCCGTAGGAATATTCTATTGACTATTTATTCTTCATTGCGTCAATATATTTTTTGATTTTACCAACTGGGGCATCTTCGTCCGCGAAATAAAAAGAATGAGCAGCTTTGAGAATAGCTGCTTCATCGAAAACTTTGTTCAAATCGGCATAGAAGGAATTGAATGCAACATACTTGTCCCACTTGGTTGTTCCTTCTGGAAACTTCATTGAGGCTGTCGCGATCTCAATCTGTTCCGGTGTCCAGTGAGCACCTACATGCTCCATTCCAGACCTGTCTGTATAACGAATACCAGATACCGTTTTCTTAGCTGATTCCTCGTTAAAATGGCAAGATTCGTCCTTTTCTTTGACTTTGACAAATGCACAGTATATTTTCATGGCCTTACTTTTTAAATTCGTTGATAAAATCGGACAGCATTTTTCCAATACCTTCTACTTTTTCTTCCAGACCGGAAATACGTTTATCCTGTTCTTTTTTCTCTGCAAAAGCAGGATTCCATTCCTCCAATATCTTGTCGCAGCTATCAACAATCGCCTTATGCTTCTCAACGGAATTCACAATCTCCAAACTTTGGTTTTTCATTGACTCTACATCACGGAGCATACCATCACGATCGGTGGAAAGAACCAGATTGTTTGCGTATGTGACCGAAAGTGTTTCTGGAATTGAATAAGTATTGGTTACGCCATTTGCCTCCAACGTGACATCAACAACTCGCTGGGTTGTGCTCATGGACGGCAGCTGACCGATAGGAGCAGGCGGGAAATAAGGTTCCGAAACTTTGATCGTTTTTCCTTGAAATGCTTTTGGTTCATTTTCTTTTTGAAGTATGTAAACCGGATAGCCGGGTTTTAAATCTTTGAATAACATAACCTATCTTTTTAATGATTAAGCCGGAAGAAAATCCTCCGGCTTAATCGGTTAAACATTTTGTTAGGCAGTCGTTGTGGTTTTGCCTAATGCGGCAATAAGTGTCGCGTTTTGACGAAGCTGACTGAGTTCAAGGCGGGCATCGTTGTAACGCTGTTGCAGATCCTGGTTCCAATGGTTGTTCAGCGTGTCAATGATGCGCTGCGTATTATCCTGACCGGATCGGATGATGTCACACTTATCCTGCTGTGCTTGGAAAGCCGTAGCAGCGAATCCTTGCGAGATGGCAACGCCGATATCACGCTGGCCATTTTTCAATTCTCCTGTTTGCTGACACATTGCCAACTGGTTTTGGTAGCCCATTTCCAGTATTGCTTTCTGTGTAGCGCAGCAGCAATCTTTCAGAGCCTGGATAACGTTGCAGTCACCCATGTTCACAGCATTGATTACTCTTTCTGCCGAGAATCCAACCTGTCCAGCCAGACGATCAATGCCAGCACGGACATCACAGATCGCCGAATTCAATGTGTTGAAGTCACAATTAAGGTTAGCGGCAAGTTCACGAACTGCACCGGTGTTATTTCCGATACCCTGTAAGATCAGGTCACTGTTGTGATTATCCTGCATTTGATTCTGCAAGGCTGCAATTTGTGGATTATTGCATCCTCCGTTTTCCCCACAACCATTACCCCACATGCGTTGTGCAAACATCATCCATACAAGGTAGATGAAAGGGTTGTTCCACTGTCCACCCATGCCGCCATTCATCATGGCAGCCATCGCCATCGGATCGTTGTTGTTGCGCTGATTAGCTAACAGAGCATACAGCCCGTCATTGTCCCGGCGGTTGTTACCTGCTAAAATAGCAGCTGTAAGCGCATTGTCATTGTCACCTCTGTCGCAACAAATAATTTTTTCTGCTTCCATTTTATTTACATTTACATTGAATTACGGTCAACATTAACCGCATCACAAAACTATAATCATAAAAACAGGTGGGAAATCAGTTATTTCCTAAAGACTTCTTTATCTTTTCCATATATACTCTCATTATTTTTCCTTGTTTTAAACGGTTTTCGAAATTGGCCAAAATATAGTTTACCGATCGATTAGTTTTGTGTATATAGGAGGCAATAGAAGGTGGATATAATCCGCTCTGTGAGAGAAAATAGACCAATAGATATCGAGCATCCACTGTGTCTGTTGATTTACAGTCTGACAGTATCAGAGATTCTGATACTTCCGTCTCCATGGAGACGATTTTAATTATAGTGGCAAAGATTTCCGATTTGCACATATTGTTTTAGTTTTTATGTTTATCTTTGTCGTACCCCAATAAATAGAATTTAAAACAAAAATAAACGTTCGCGTTGAAGATATCAAGCCTCCAACGTGCGGACGTTTATTTATGTCTTTTTTAATTTATTGGGGAATAACTTAGAAAACGTTGGGGGCTTTTCTTTTATCTCTAAAGCCCCAAAAAGAGCGACTATGAACAAAAAGCTATTTCTTTAGTTTGTAGACCATCCGACCAACTATGATCAGTATTGTAACAATGATAACAGCTATAGCCCAGCCCCCGATCTCAATTTTCGTTCGTTGCCAAACTGTCAATTTCTTTTCAATTTCGACCGGGTATGGCACTCGGATAGTATCTGTTCGGTTTATATATAGCGTGTCTACCCTGTCCTTGTACTTGTATATGTACCTGTACCGATATTCGGCAACGGTATCGCCTCTTTGGATTACAGAGACCGAATCATGTATAAGCACGCTATCGATCCGGGTCGAGTTAAAGAACACGCTATCAATTCTGACCGTTTCAGCCGGGACATAACGGACTTGCGTACGGCAAGATGTAAGCAAGCAGAACAGGACTATTACCACTAACCCAATCAACCCGCCTATCAATTCGTTTTTTGATTCTTTATCCATAAATCACAGAGATTACGGTTTAACAATTATAGGTTTGAGAAAGGATTTGTACTCATCCCTGACATCGAAACAGGGACATGATTTGATAAACTCAAACGGCTCAACTACGCCATCATTATTTAGATCAGGTGACGTATCGCGATGTCCGAGCAGTTCGACGATGTCGTACACCTGACAAATATCGTTTATCAGATCGTCCATTGCCGCTTTCTGTGCCGGGGTCCGGGTGTCGGAAGGTTTACCGTTAGCATCAATGCCACCGATATAGCAGATCCCGATGCTATGATCATTGTAACCGATACAATGTGCCCCTGCGATCGTGAGTGGCCGACCGGTTTCTACAGTTCCGTCCAAATTGATTACATAGTTATAGCCAATCTGGCTGAAACCGCGTGCACGGTGCATACGATCAATATCCTTCGCTTTGATATCCTGTCCGGCATGGGTGGCCGAGCAATGGATGATAATTGTGTCAATCTTTTTCATTTTCTTTATTTTCTTCTATGATACTGTTTTCTATTACTTCCTGCAATTCTTTGCTCTTAATACCAACAAGTCCTTTTGCCAAACTCCATAAACTGATATGATAATGGATGCCTTTACATTCGCAATAATTGCTGATGACGCTTTCCAGTTCGCAGTAACAAGCAAGACACATGCAGCATACAGCCATTATGCTATAATCTATACCGAGTGGTTGCCCAATCGCTTTGCCCAAGACCGCAGCGAGTATTATCACACATATATAATCACCGATCTTGATCAGTGTTCGACGGATTGCCCGGCTAATACGGACTTCTTCTTTGCGTCTTCTTGCCTTGCTAATCCCGTACCACAGATCTGCTACGACCAACACAAGCGACAACAACATCAACCATCTCATATCCCACATCAAAGCATAAAATTCCATATAGAATGCCGATAACGTCACTACTTTAACAGATGTACCCATACATTTTTGATTTGAATTATTACCTTTGTACCATTAATGGTTGCCAAATAGGTAATCTGTTCGACACGCCGCCTCCTGTCTGTGATAGTCTGGAGGCGGATTTATTTTAAATCCTAAGCATAAGACATATTAGGTATATCACCCCAAAAGAGAATATTTCAATCCAGAACATAGGCTTCGTCTCTATATATTTATCCTTGAATGTTCCTTCTTCTTGCTTAGCCATGTTTAGTGCGGTATAGCTAACATATGGAAGCCAAGCGAGCAGCATAGGCCAGAAGTTTAAAGCCACCCAAGTCTGAGAGAATAATATTGCCATCATTGCACCAGCTATATGTCCCCGGTATTGGAATTTATCCGCTTTGTAATCAGGAAAACACCCGACAACGATCATCCCGGCCAACGCCAGGTAAGCGAGAAACTCCGTCCCCGGCTTACTGACCTCCAAGATCGCTGGCATTAACACCATAGGACAAGCCCACATTGTAAAACGAAACCATCCTTTATGTTCAATTGCATAGAAAGTCGCACTGATTGAATAAGGTATACCTTTCTGCTTAATGCATACAGCGGTCGTATAGGCTGCAATAATCAACATAGAAATAACTATTAACCAAATCATAATAACTTGTCATTAAAGTACGTGTCGAATTTAGATGCCGCCCGGCACAAAAGGCGGAATAAACTTATCTACCGGGCGACTTCTACGTAGTGACCAACCAATGCGGATAAGTCCTGCACCAAGGCTATTCCGCTATCCCGTGTACACTTATAGGTTACATTATCCTGCTTGTAATACTTACCGCTTTCGAGGATCATACCAGCAAATAAGGGGTCGTGACCGTCGTTATAGGGTATCGGATCGTCAATAGTACCAGTATGTTCTTCCGTCACTTCGTGCCACAGCGAATGTGCCCCTTGTCCCGGACGCCAGTCTTCTTGTGTTCGGTGAGCCAGGTCGCATTCAAATAGTTTGTCACCTTCCTGATATCGATCTCCCTTGTTAACATCAATTCCAACCTTCCATATCGGATGCCGGTTCTTAACTCGTAATGCTTCAGATGCCGTTAAGCCGTATGTATTGATCTTTTCGGTAGCCTCCTTGTCCATTTGGTCAAGGGCCAGTAACCGGCTAAATTCCCTGTTAATCTCTACACCTTCCGGCAAAGCCCATTCTTCGCTTGCCAGCAGCTCCATAAACTCCGGGTCCGTAGATTCATATTTCGGAAATTCCTCTTCGCCGAAAGGTGATAGAAACTCTTCATGCAAGATTACCTTGCTCTGATCTACACTTGTCCTCATTTCCGGTAGGACTTCTATTCCGTGGGACTTTGCCCATACGATGTTTACAATTGCGTATTTCATGTCATTTTGCTTTTAATGTTTGTAAATAATTATATGCTTTTATACAATCTTCCTTGGAAAGGATTGTAGGATAAATCGCTAAGTTTTTGAAAGCAATTTTAGTATAACTGTTACCTGAATATCCTATAGTTAAGAGATTTTTACTGGTAGATTCCGTTTCTTCATTATAAATAGATTCTTTCCAGTCTTTTGAATAAATCCTGCCATCAGAACAAATTGCATTAACGGTATTTTGATCGGGAATCAAATTATTTCTACCATTTTTTATATTAATGAGTATTGGATTATAATTATAAATGACTATACTATTAAATTTTACAATACCAGCATTGTCATTTTTCCCTGTATTTATAAGCTCCCAATCTCCTATTACAGTCCAATCATTACCCATTTCAAATGTAGACGAAGTTATCTTATCATCCACCCCATCAGTAATGAGGTATCCTTCGTATTCGGGGATTTGCTCTATGGTGACAACATGATCAGGATCAAAATCTTCTGCAAATTCTACAATCAATTGTCTAATTTGAGATGCGGGTTTATTTAACATGTGTATCCCATCTGTTGTTATATCTATGTATCCTGTTGTACCAATCCACCCCCATTTAAATTTTACACCATCCTTTAATCCTGTTACTTTGACTTTTATATCATAGCTTAAATCATTTTGTTTTGGTGCAATTATTAAATTGTGATCCCCTAATGCAAACTTTGAAAAAGACAAACTATATTTAGACGAATGCTGAACTGATGGATATAATTCAAATGGAGTTTTATACAACCCATACCCACTCCCTTCTGCAAACCCAAAATTCGACAGCACAAGATTATTACCATTGCCCGTAATGTTGGCAATAGTAGCACGATCTTCGTCTTCGTTGGTCTTGCCGGTGACAGTCCATGCTTGGTCGGGGAAGAGCCAGGGATAGGTTTTAACGAAGTAGTCTTTGATCTTGGTCAGTTCTTCTTCGGTGGCATCGTGGTCGAGGATGACGAGCTCCCAAATAGCAGCATTGGCATACCTACTATTTTTGCTAAAATAAGTTTTGCAAATACACAGCTTATTAGAGGGTTTAGATGTTCCTTTTTTTATTATTTGACCATTGTAACTACTTGATGTTTGCCATGTAATAGGGTTATTATCGTCAATATATACATCTGTAAAACTATTATAAGATCCCGTGACGTCATTTACATTTTCATCCTTTCTATATTCAATTAAAAAAGCGCCTTCATCATTTGTGTCAAGATTTGATATTAAAGGTCTTTTATATTGAGTTGCATCATATCGTGTTATCCAATTCCTCAATGCAATAATACTATATCCTTTTTCTTTAGGCAATAATGGCAAGTTGTCACATCCCGCCCAATCGTCTACTCCGTCAAAAACGAGTGCACCGGGATAAACATCACTAATACCCGAACCCTCCTTCCAAGCGAAATTCTTGAAGGATAGGAACCTACCTTTGCCATCCGCATCCTCAATCCTCGGATCGTCCATCGCTGCCATCATCTCGTTCGTCAGGCCGCCGAAATACCAACGGGTGACATCGCCCGGAAGTTGCGGGAAACCGTCGCTGGAACCGCCACCACCGGCCATTTTCCTACATGTAGGAAATGGAGCATTTAGGCGCAGCCTATTTAGCTGCACCTGGTTAAGCCCTATTTTGTTAAGCCCTATCATGATTGATATGCTATTTTAGCGGTTGTCACTTCTGCCCCGCTCTCAATCCGGATATGCATGCCGGCAGGTACGTTCGGTATCTCAAAATCCAGCTTGGCCATAAGAGGCCATGCCGGAGGCAGCGGAATAGGGACATAATCCTCTCCCGTCAACGACTGCTGAACGCTCAATGCTCCATAAGCTCCCGATACATTTGTACGGGTAATCTTAATATTAAAAGGTCCTGTTGCCTCGAACTCGCAAACATACAGGTCACCTTCTTTATTAAATGTCAAATCCTGTAATTCCATAACTATACCATTTTATCAAACAATACTGCTAATGCGCCTGCCGGCACATCCTTATTGGCATCAACGAGCTTGTCAAATGCAAGCTCCGTGAGAAATTCGATTTTTACGTCTACCGGCTCATTATTCATACCTCCTTCAAAGCATTTTTCATCCTTATTGTAGGAGCCAATTTGAATCGCTTTCAAATCCCGGTTAAACCGTTCGTTCTGTTTGTTAAACGACGCAATTTCCAAGTCCGATACAGTACGGCTACCACCGGCTGCAACGGCCTCATTGCTTTCAAGCATCTTCATTATGAGATTATCAAATCCGTCCGGTTTGAGACGTTCTTTTGCGAGATCCAAGTCCGCATTATACTTATCGGTCACTTCCCTAAGAGCACGAAGATTTCTGATCACTTTTAAGCGATCAGAAGAATCCACGCCCGAAAGCTTCAGGTCCTTCAGCACGGCAAATAGTTCTACAGCTTCAATAGCTTTCATAGTTAAGCCTCCTCAATTGTTTTATTGTTGATGGCCTGTACCATTTCGTCCACCAGTTCTGAGGTATCGGTCCGGTACTTGACATATGAGATGTCGTTGATATTGATGCCGAGCATCGAAAAATTACCGATGTACGTTACACCATCTTTTAATCGGACATCACCGTTTACCGACTTGACTTGACCTGTGTTAGAGTCTATTTCTACTTGTCCTTTCAAAGTGATCTGTTCACCGTCATAGATCACGTCCGCAATTGTTCTTTTGTTGCTAATCTGTTTCATATTACTTTATTTTATGGTTGAGACTTCATTCTAATGAAAAAATGTAATGTTCCAGAATCTAATTTATTGCTTGCCCATTCCGTTGGAATCTGCAACTGAAAATTATTATATTCCGAATTTGTATCCAGGTAAATTTGTCCAAGAGACTCATAGTCTACATTAACCTCTCCACCTGATTTTTTGTATATAAAGCCCTTTGCAAGGACATCATAGTAACCATGTATATCAACGGTACCATATCCCGGTATTTCCGTATAATAGTCACCAACTATCTTTGCACTGAATTTCAAAACATATCGACCATCATACGGAGTCCCTGAATTGGCCTGAAACTCTATTTCTTTGTTTGATACCGGAATTTTCGTTTCATAATCCGGTATCGCTACATTTTCATACCCCCCGGATGAAGAATTGGGATTGTATATGTAGAACCATAGGAAATTACCAGGACTAAGCCCTTCTTTTCGTTGATTCAACCTCACTGTCTGTGATTCTATATAAGGGACTTTAAAAAGCATTTTTTCTCCTCCGGTATCAGTATATCCGACATACATCTCAAAACGGAGATATTGATACGTGCTGCCGAGATTTTTTAATTCATATTGTTGGTTATAGGACCTTGTTGTACCATCCGTATTCACGTATGACGGACTTTCAATCAATGCTATTTCATTTTCCGATCCGCCTAATGCGAATGTCCCAATTACCTTGATATAGAAATGATCAATATATCCCTGCACTGATTTCCAATTTATCCCCGAACAAGTAACAAGAAATACCAATCTCAGGGAAAAAGACGGATAATAGTCAATTACTCCATTGGCTGCATTTGTACAATTAACAAAAGGAGCTTCCGCATTGGTATCGTAACCGGCAAAATATCCGAGTGATGCACGATAATAAGGATTGGCCGAATTACCTGCATCAAATTTCATTCTAAGCTTGATGCGCTGATCAATATCAATGAAGAAGCGCCCAGGACTATCAGGACTCCAGATATTCCAATAAGGCAATGCCCCGTCAATCATAAAGCCGCGTGTACCATCTGTATAGCCGTTTTCTGCTACCCGAAAAGCATAACCTTTTTCCCCTCCGGATTTGGCCGCGGCCACAAGCCGGAAAAGATCACGGATAACGTATCCTTTCCCGCTGCTCGTATATACTGCTCCAACCTTCAATGCAGTCTGAAAAAGTGTCAGATCTTTCTTTGGTAGTATCATGCCGCAGTTCCTCCTTTCAGTTCATCTATTTCATTTTGCAATCTAATAACCGTGTCCTGAAGATGTTTAATCTGCTGATCCTTCGTCAACTCCCAGTCCTTACGGACTTTCACAAGATTTTCAATCATCATAGACTTTTTAGAGATCTCCTGTATGCCTTTTATTGCCAAAGCCGACATGCTCGCATAGTCCATTGAATAATATCCATCCGGCTCCGTAAATACAAATTCGGGAAAATATTGGATAACCTGTTGAGCAGATAGGCCAATCCGTACCGTGGCATCAGGATCATTTTTATAGGAGTACCTAAATACAGATAAAGCCATCATTTTAGACAGCACATCTTCGAGATCACCCATTAAATTTTTCTTCCTAATATCAGATCCTTGTACCAAAGACCCTTTGACCCACATATTTCCAGAACTGCTATACGATAGATAAGCCCTTAAGTCATTATTGTAGTAAAAACAATAATCATTAGAAGGGACTGTAAGTTTCCAATATGAGCCAAACCACATATATGGGCCAGACCCCGATAAAGCTATACCCGGACTTGATTTGCTAATAGTTAGATTTCCTGTAATAGTTCCACCGTTCCAACTACTCCCCCCAGAAATACTACCCTTTGTTAAACTCAATGTCCCACCCGAAAAAGATGCGTTTATTATTGCGTTACCGCTTCCGGATATGCTAACAGATGTTACAAGTCCAGACGGCTTACTACTTATTTCGCTCCAACTATAAGATGGCTTGGACGATCCTATCCATGATGGCTTGCCGGTAATATCGTTCCAGGCGACAGAACCGCCGCCCCCACCTCCAGAAGCGACATACAACTGCCCCGAAGAATTAACTCTTAATGTATTGCCATCATACTTTACCAGCCCATAAGTTGACGACGATGCAACGACGGCTAAATCTGTTATGCCGGAAGATGAATAGGCGACAACATCCCCGTGAGCTATAAGATCATTATATATCAATAATGTACCGTTATTACTGCCGGAAAAATATGCAGCCAAAGTATTGCCATTTCGGAACCCTAAATCTCCTGATGCCTCGTATATTGACCACTGTCGAGACCCTGATAAAATCAACGCAGGTTCCGTTTTCCGTATTGTCAGATCGCCGGACATCGTATCCCCGGCTTTTTTGACGTATACAGACAAGTTCGGCGTTCCGCTTATTTCGCTGTAAGAAATGGTATAAAACGTACCATCTCCGGCCAGATATTTATTATTACTACCTGCTCCGGAAAGGGCATTAAGTATCATATTCTTGTTGATACCCGTAATATACCCCACATCATTGGATAATTGCCCCAATCGGGTAGGTATCTCTGTGCGAAGCGCGAAAGTGCTTCCTTTTTTCCAGGTAAGAATCTTGGTTGCCTTATCATAGGACAACTCCGTTACGGCATTTCCGGTACCGGATGGTATGACGTTTGTCAATCCTCCGCCGGCTCCGTCTGCTAATGTAAGCTGCCCGATGGAATTGATTGAAAATACAGAACTGTCATATTTGACCAAACCGTACATATCAGGAGTTGCTATAGCTATAAGATCGCCAATATCGCTTACAGCGTATGCCACAACATCCGCTTTGGATAGCACTGTCTTTTCAAATGTTTTTTGTCCTATTATCGTTTGATCCGTAGTCAGCGTAACGTAATCCTTATTCAAATTAATAATTTGCGTTTCGAGCTTTTTTAACGCCGAATTAACGCTATCTGATGCCGTGATAATAGGGCTTATGCTGTTTGATAGGTAGCCATACAACAAGCTGGATGGAGTCAGATAATGATACCTGTCCAGATATTCTTTGAGTTGCTTTTCGTCCAAGCCACCGCCGGCGAAATTAGGATCAACAGATATAATACCATCTGCTCCGATGATCAAACCGCCTCCCTGTTTGATCTGTACTGCTCCAGGAGTCGTATAAGTCGCAACGGGAAATGCCATATCGGGAAATTCATCCTGCGTGCCATAGGCTACAACATCCTTTTCAGAAACGGCCGAATACTTTGTTCGGATATATTCCTTGCCTTCGTCCAGAGCTTCTCCGGCCGCATTGGTAGTAATGAGGTCCCAATAACCGGAAAACGAAGATCCGCCGATATTCGAACCTCCCGAAGAACTTTCACTTCCGAAAAATCCTTGGCTCGCCAATCTTCTTTTGCTCCGAGGATTGGCCGGAAATTTGTTTAATATGACATTATATTGTTCCATCAAATTCTAACCCTTCATAATTGTCTGCATCAAACCTTGTCATTAAAATTTCGCTTTCGTCGTTGTACAGACGTTGCGTCTCACTTATGATAATATATTTGCCTGGCTCATTAACATCCGTATAGATGTTAAATTCAGGAAGCAGGATCACTGTCCCCGACAATGTATTGTGCCGGGATGCATAATTGCTATACACAGTACCGATCAACAACCTTTCAAGCAGATCCGTTACGCCGGCGCGGTAAAATTCCGATATGACGGAATAATCGGAAGTCTTATACAATTGCCCTTTTGCCACAGGAGACGGACTTTCCATCGTCCCCAGGATTGTATCGATCTTCAGATCTTCCTTTGCGTCACGGTTGATCCATGCTTTGTGTTCAAAGTCCTTTGCATTGATGTTTTTGTAATTTTTATCGACAAGGCTTATGGCCGGATTCTTGTATAAAATCCAACGACACTGCTCATACAACTGACCTTTTATTTCCTTTTCATAATCATAGGCCGGTACCCCATATCCTACTTGTAATTCCAGATATCCGGACTTATCAGGCAGATCGATAAATTCTCCTCGACCGGCCTTGTCAAACAAAATAGGTAATCCGCCCCGGTAATAGCCGATGATCTGTTTATTCGTTTGCCATCCGCCTAAACCGCTTTCATTCTTACGATTCCCTTCATACCAGCAAAACCAGGCATCACCCCAACTTCCTTCTCCTGTAACCCATCGGCAATTACTTGCGTTATGTTCATAACTGTTACCATCTTTTACCAACTTGTTTTCCCAGTGATATATGGCCTTTCCCGCCTTATCCCTAAGTGTCAGGATAAACGGAACGTAAGCAAAGTTTGCCCAATTCTGTTGCTCTTCCCAATTCCCTTCTTCATTTTCTTTGGAAGCTTCCTCGAATGGATTATATCGAGGGTCAAACAGCATATCAATGGTAAGTTTCAGCCTGAAATTGCGTCTGTCTAGGCCGATGTAACCAAGATAAGGACGTTCGGATACCTTTAGCACCATTCCCCCGATTGCAGAGGATGGCTTTTCCAAATGCCGGATATCACCACCATATGTATTCGTCACTGTTATGGTCCAGGCTACCCCGGCCGAGGCTTCCCCGGAATGGATCGGGTCTATGCGGTAATAAGCGGCCCTGTCCGATATTTCTACACCTTTCCCCTTATCGGAATAAGCTATTCGGAATCCCGGAGGAGATGTCATTAATCCTGAACTATTTTTAGTCCTGTCCACTTTGATCTCCATCCCGTCTCCGGGGACACTGTCGGGATCGACTTCCCCTTTCATCAAATCCATATTCTCATATGGAGAAAACGTGACGGTAACATTATTGTATACCTTATCAACCCCCACTACGGAATCGTCAGAATCCCAAACTATCGTTTCCGGATCGAAAGTCGTGTAAATATCATTTAAATCATATACGAAGATCTTTCCACCTTTATGAATCAATCGAAGTGCAAATGGACGTAATGTCTCATCCAATACTTCACGTACGGTCATAGGTTCCCCGTCTTCATCGTAGAAATTGTCCAAATTGACAGATACGACATCCAATATATTTCCCGTGTCGTATTGGGACACTTTAGTGCTGATATGGTCCTCTATTTCCTGAAACTTGATACCCGTTAGCCCCAACGCTTCACCAATGATTTCCCGGAGGGTCATAAACCCAGTCTTATTCCAGTTCAGCCTATCCAGGATGGCCATGTCCGCGAACGTTATTTCTACCCCATAGTCCGTTTTGTACGCAAATGGTTCCTCGTACAATTCCGGATCGAGTGTACCGGACCAATACAGCATACCGTCCCGGAGTACATCCATACGGATGCTGCCGGCTTTGATCGTATACAAGTCGATGAATTGACGGTCATTGTCCGAGTATAACTGGAGAGTGGCGTTGCTGGACTGGACCGGTTCTAGTTTATCCGTCTCCGGCCACTCGATTTCAAGGGGATCTTCACAAAAAGCAATGTCAGATACTTGACCGGAATATCCTTCCTGGTATATCTCAATTTCATACAGGACTTGGCTCAGGCTGTGAAATCCGCCTTTATATCTCAAACCCATACTCATCGTGTTCTCCTTTTTTCATGTTCAACTCCACGTAAGGCTATATATAGATCCTTTCCTTTGACCTTGGTTTCCAGGTACAGGCTTTTTGCAGATAAACCGGTTGGCTCCAACATGGAACGGAGTTTATTTAATGGCGCAATCACTTCCGGATTATTCGAAGCTCCGGAATATTCTCCAACCAAAGCCAGTGTAGGACCAGACACGATACCACCGGCAGCAAAAGCCGTTATGTTTTGTAATGCCGCTTTTGCAGCAGCAGTCGCTGCAATCAAGGCCGAACCGGCAATAATACCCCCTATACCACTCCAAGCAATCGCTTTGAGAGCTTCGGATGCCATACCTGCGGCGATCAAGGCCGAACCGAATTGCTGCAACATATCCATAAGGGAGAGAAGGAATGATCTAAGAATCTCTAATCCGTTTCCTGAAGCAACCGCTTCCCCAAATCCTTCCATAAAGCCCTGTATGCTGTTCGACAGTATGCCGGACATCTGTCTGGCTGTGATCTGGGCTTCTTTCACAAACACATATCCGCTTTCACGAATCTTTTGCTGTACTCTCTGATAAGACTTTTCGTCTATCTTAAGAGGAAATTCTATTGCAGGGACATCCATTGCCTGAATATTTGGCAACTTTAAAAGTTCTTTATCTCCCTTTGTCAGATTACCTTCTGCCGCAGCAAAAATCGTTTTTTTCATAAGTTCCAAGCGTGCTTCATAAAGGCGAATTTCTTTTTCTAAAGCAACCTGTTGTTCTTCTGATGCTTTCGATTGGATTTCTTTGAGGTTTTTGATTTTATTTTCAATGCCTCCAATAGTTTTTAGGTTAGTGTTTAAATCTTCATTGTTACCGTTTTTGTCAGGCGTAATGATAACTTCTCCTATTTCCGTAATTTGATTTGTTTTTCCCAAAAGAAGGTCCACGCGTTTATTTACTGCGTCAATTGCACTTTCCATTTGATAAAAACTTTTCAAGTAATCATAAATACCACTTCTGGTATCGCTATCAAATTTAACCTGTGGAAAAGTCGTTTGTATATTTTTCATTGCTTGCTGAAAAGCTTCTCCAAGAGTGTCTCCAGCTTCACGCCATTTAGGGGCATCTTGAACAAGTGAAGCGATGATCTGATCGGATATAGGTGTGGATAGTTTTTGGTTTGACAAAGCCTTTTGCATATTGTATACAGCTTCAGCTTGACTTTTTGAGGCTTCATTCAAAAGTTCGTCAATTTGAGAAGAACGTGCTTTAAGTGCAATCTGTGTTCTTAAATTAGAATTTATAGCTGTATATACAGTATTTAGTTCTCCCAATGAGGATTTTTCAGATAGCAAATACGGCATATACTTTTCATATGTATCATTGAGCCTGTCTATAGCATTTTTTCTGGCAGCAGTACCTTCAGTAGTAGCCATGATTTCGTTATAAATATAACGAAGATTGTTACTCTCTTTAAATAACTCTTCATTATAGCTTATAGCGGTATTTCGTAAAGCTTCGAATGCTTTTTTATTACTATCCGTTGCATCCGACAAAACAAACAAACTTTTGGTAAAATCAAAGATTTCCTCACCATACATTGATAAGATCGTCACTCCTGCAACTAATGCGGTTTGCCAAGAGAATATGGAACCAGCCACCTGTTTCCAAACTGGAACCGCCTTTTGTCCTGAAGCGATTAATTCCTGATTTTCTTTACGTACTGCCGATATCGAATCCGCCAAGATCGGCAAGTTGTTGGAGATAGCGAGAAAGAATGTATTTGCACTGATTGCCAGTGCCGGTAATTCTCTTGCCACCTGCTGAACGGACACATTCAGGGAATTGAATCTCGGAGTGACTCTTTTTGTGGAATTTTCCAATGCTTCAGAGGCCGTAGCCGCCTCTTTCCCCAGGCTTTGGTATTGTCTTTTCAAGTTGTCGACAACATTGGAAATATTCTTCACGTTACCCACGGATGCATTGGAAACAGCAGACAACCGACCGGAGATGCCATTCAGGCTGCCGACTACCTGGTCGGCAGATTGTTTGACAACCTTCAACTCCTTGTCGATCGTTTTGGAAACACCGGAAACCTGGTCCCGCATCCGAAGCAATATGTCATATGTAATACCTCTATCCGCCATATTCCTTTTTTACACGTTCGAAATCTTCTCTCGTTGCTATTTTTACCTGTTTATTTTCCTGTTTTTCCTTTTCCCAATCAAACCGGACAATATCTGTCGGATTCAGTTTCTTTTTTGAAAATGGAGTCAATATGCAATGTGCCATAAACCGGGTCTGTTCCCAACTACTGCGGAAAAAGACCGTTTCATTTTGGTTCCACTGCCCGACTATCTCGCTGAATTCTTCGGGGGTCAGCTGTAGGAAATCCGTCCGGCTCATGCCTATACGGCCTACAGCCAGCCCAAGCAGTTCCAGGATGGTTATCCTTTTTTTTTAGATTGTGCCTTTTCCGTCTCACAAGAGGCCGCTTGCGCCTGAAAGTTTTCGCTTTGCCATCCTGAAAGATCTTCAGGTGACATGTGGTCGGCCATATCCATCTCGTCCTTGAACGGCAGTTCCACGCCGTCTGCCCTACAGGAAGAGACCAGGCAACAGAAGATCAACATAATGACCAGAGCGATATCCGTACCCTTCATCTCGGTAACCTCCTGCCCGGTTCTTCGTTTGAATTCCAGCATGGCCCCCATGGTCAGCCGGCAGGGATATTCCGTATTATTGATTGAAATTGAATGTTTTCCCATTGTCATGATACAATTTATTAGGATGCGACTTGTTTGGTCTGCACATCCCCGCTTGATGAAAATTGTGCACTGTACGTCACATCCTCACCGGCCTGTGATGTCTCTTCCAAAGAGTCTATAACGAACTCCCCTTCCTCGTAATCGTCCCCTTCTTGTTCGTCCGCTTTCGCGAAACCATATTTTAACAGGACATTCTTCTTCTCCTTCATGGTTTTCAGCAGCAACTTTTTATCCTTGTCGCCAAAAGCCCGGAGCGCATCGGCCTTGATCGTAACTGTGACTGAAGTGATCCTCTTCTCCGGGTTACCTCCGGGAGAGTCCTTTGTCAACCTTTCTTTTGTTTCCGTATTATACGTGATCGTATGACTGGTAGCCAATGCCTGCGCCTGCCATACCGGAGATTCGTTCGTCTCCGCAGTGTTGATATACAGCATCAGGTTCCTGCCATCCAACGGTTCTCCATTATTTCTTGCCATCGTCTTCTTTATTTAGTGATTAATAAAAGATACCGAAAGCCTCAAACACTTTCATGCCTGAAGCCTTCAGTGGACAATCATGCCTTGTCTTCCAACAATGCAATCACACCCTTCTGATCGTCACGAATGATGTCGGCTCCGTAACGGGTGAACGACTCGATGATCGTGCCGCCCAAATAACCGGGAGCTTCCGCATTAATGATCGTTCTGAGTCTTCCTTCTGCACGGCAGACCATCTTGTCGTTCCAGAACAAGGCCCCTGAAAGCAAGGAATCCTTCACATCCGCATCTCCCCTTAAAGGAGTTTTTCCGTTGTACAATACGCCATTGTGCCCTTCTTCCGTTGAACGCTGGAAGATGTCGATGCCAAGGATGCGTCCGATAACCCCTTCCTTCAGCCGGGATTCGTTCCCCGTCTTGTAATAATCGACAAATTCGGGTATGGCGAGCAAGTCGGTGTACATGTCAGCCGTCACCATGCCGTACCAATTGCCTCCCATTCCGGAAACGCCCATTCGCATCATCAGGTTAAGAACCTTCAGAAGGTCCTCTTTCGTCAGGGCCTTTCTTTGCGAAGTGAACCCCATCACGTTTGACGGACGTGCGCTTCCTGTCGTTTTCAGAATGTTCGCTTCCAATTTGGGACACCAGTGTTCCATCGTATAAGCGGCGACTTTCGTGTTGATCTCCGCAGCCTGTTGTTCCTGCTTGGTTTGACGTTTGTTGTAGTTGACAAGCAATTCGGACTGCGAGTCGATAAGCAGGGGAGCGCAATAGATTAATGTCGTATTGTACTTTTTCGTGCTGTCCGTTGACGTTTCAACAGACAAGGGCAAAGAACTGGGTTTACCCTCTTTCGCTTTGCTGATCTTTGTCTGTACAGGCTTTTCCACCTGTTCGGTTTTATCAGCCACCCCGGTCTCACCAATAGACTTCTTATAAAAACTATTGTCCGGGAAAATGAGCTTTTGTAGTTCGCTCGAATAAAGTGTCGTTCTTATTTCTGCCATATTCTAATCGATTTGTACGGCATCGGCCGTTTGGATAAATTTTTCACCATCATACACATATTCGGCAACTTTTGTTTTGCCGTTAACTCCGACAGTTGCCTTACCAGCCATACCTTCTCCGGGAGTAAGGCTTTCCGTGGCAGTCGTCCTTGTTTTCACGACAAGGCGGGCACCCGGTTCCACGTCCTTGCTGATTGCAAGATTAAGGGTGCGTGCCCCGGTTGCGATGACGCTTGCACCATCTACGATTGTCAGGTTGTTATAAATATCGACAGCCTGATTTCCTGTGGCCGTCAAACTGACAACGTCTGCCTTACCGAAGGGCCACTTTACGATTGGATTCTGTAATTCCGTGTTCATAACTTTTATGCGATTGAAGATTCATATTCGTCGAGCAGGCGGTTGAAACGTTCCGGATCTTCCCGTTCCATTTTAAGCAGGGCATCCGGATTGTGCTTTTGATACCAATCCCAGTCATGGCTGTCGTTTCCGCCTTTTTTCTCCTTTTTACCCACACGATCGAGGACATCACTTAGCCGGCGGTTTTCCGTTTGTCCGGCAGGTTTACGGGTAAATTCCCCGTCCTCTTCTGTTTGTTTGTCTACCTCTTTGTCCTGAACATCGGATATCATTTCCGCGAATAACTCGAAATCGGCATTGGCCAGCCGCTTCATCCGGTCTTCATTCTTGTCCGTTACTGTCCCGTTCTTTTTACCCAAAGAGAGCAATTGTCCGATAAGGACATCCCTCGTTTCGTTTGCCGTCTTCTTTTTTTCAGCAATGTCATCCAGTATCTGCTGCTGGCTTGCATCCTCCATAAGGCCGAGAGCTTTTGCAATTTCTTTCATGTTTGTCTTTTTATTAGATGATTGATATTCGTTATTGATCCGGCTCAAAAGTTCCGGAACAGATAGATTGCTTAATTCCTCCTTGCGGGGAGTCGTGACCACATCATCGCACAGGCCCGCCGATTGTGCTTCCAATGCGGAAAACCAGGTTTCATCCTTCATCAGCGATGTTATCTTATCCTTGTCACAGCCCCTTCTCGAAAGGATGGTACGAAGGGTGTCGGCAATGGAGTTTAACGCCTTGCGGTCCTTTGCCGACAGTTTTTCACTTTCCATACCGGGGATATGGGGATCATGGATCATGAGCTTTGCATAATCCTGCATGCTCACCTTGTCGGACGATATCGCAATGACGGCAGCCATGCTTGCCGCAATGCCATTCACATGCGCATGGATATAGGCTTTTGCCGAGAGAATGGCCGATACGACCGACAACCCTTGCGAGACGCTTCCCCCGTCACTGTTTATAAGGATGTGGATGGTGTCAGCCTCCTTATCCAGATTCGCAATATCATAGGCCATCCGGTTTCCGTCCACGTCACGGCCTATCACACCATACATCCGTATGGTAGCTTCGCGCTTTTCCTTGTTTTCTATAAGTTCATAAGCCATTTTATTTTTCGCGTTACTGTGATTTGTTGATTGATTTCGACAGCGAAGTAAAGGCCGTAAAAGACCTGCCACAAATAAAGTTCCAAGGGTTGTAATAAAGATTGCAAGGCTTGGAACTTTTCTTTTCCAAAAGGATTTATGCCGTCACCTTTGCATCATAAAAACACGTGACATGGACGACAAATACATTGCCTACATATTGTTCAAGGAAGGAATTTCCGGACAGGAGATCGCACGGATCATGAAAAGGTCCGAGCAGACGATATCCAGATGGAAAAAGAACGGGGCCTGGGAGCAGAAAGCTACAGAAGACCTTATGGCCATGCAGACGATACATGAAGACATCCGCGACCTGGTCCGTTACCAACTCCTCCAGCTGCGCAAGTTGAAGGACCAGTATATCAAATCGGAGGCGGATGGCGGGGAGCCCCGGTTGATCGGCAAAGGGGACATAGACGGGGTGCGGGACCTCTACAACATGATAAAGCCGAAGGAAACCGACTGGACGGCATTGGTCAGGACTGTACGGAAGATCAACAAGTTCCTTACGGACAACTACCCTGTTTTGGCACGTGACGTAGCTCCAGCCTTGAATGATTTTTTAAATGAGGAAAGGGGAGGAAACAGATCATGAGCCTGGAGATGAATTTAAGCCGAAAGGAGCAAAAAGAATATGAACAGTGGCTCAGAGAAATGCAGGAGACGGTCCGTCTCGAACCGATCCGTGAGGAAACGGATGAGCAAAAAGGCAGGCGAAAAGCCTCCCTTCTGAAAAACTTCACGAAATTCTGCCGTTATTATTTCGAAGACTTCATGGATGCCGATTTTGCCTGGTTCCACAAAAAAGGAGTTGGCCTGATCGTCGAAAACGACAACATCATGTTCGTCGGAGAATGGCCGCGTGAACATGCCAAATCCGTTGTCATGGACATATTCCTGCCAATGTACCTTAAGGCTTTGGGAAAACTTACTGGTGTTGTCCTCTCCTCGGCCAATGAGGATAAGGCGGACGGATTGCTCGCAGATTTGCAGGAACAGCTGATGTTCAACCAGCGTTATATTGCCGACTACGGACCGCAGTACAAGTCGGGGAAATGGGACACCGGGCATTTCGTCACGAATGACGGGATCGGTTTTTGGGCATTCGGTCGCGGACAATCCCCGCGTGGCGTACGTGAAGCTGCGCTCCGTCCCAACCTGATTATTGTCGACGACATAGATGATGCTGAAATATGCAAGAATGAAAAACGCGTACAGGAAGCCACGGACTGGGTGTTGGGTGACCTGTACGGCTGTGCACCGACCAAAGGCAGCCGTTTTGTCGTGATCGGGAACCGTATCCATAAAGGCAGCATCCTCTCACATATCGTCGGAGATGTTGAAGAAGGCGATCCGGTGAAAGAAACGATAACCCATCTGAAAGTATATGCCCTTGAAAACCCGCGCACACACGAAATGGACCTTTCGGAAAAAGGCGTGCCGGCATGGAAAGAAAGATATACCAGGGAACAGATCTTGACGAAGATGAAGAACATGGGACAGCGTATTGCCCTTCGCGAGTTGTTCCACCAACATATCGTAATTGGCCGGGTATTCCGCGAAGAACACCTTCCCTGGGCCGACCTGCCGCCAATCGACAACTGCGAGAAGCTGGTCACCTATTGCGATCCCTCTTACAAAGACTCGAAAAAGAACGATTTCAAGGCAATCGTCCTGATCGGCAAGAATGGTCCTTACTTTGACATTTACGATGCGTTTTGCCGCCAGTGCACCACCCCTGAAATGGTCCGCGGCCATTACGCTCTGGCGGAAGAAATACCCTCGCATAGAAATTGTCCGCACTGGATGGAAGCGAATTTCATCCAGGATATACATCTTGAAAAATACGATGAAGAAGCGGAAAAAAGAGGCTACAGCATTGCCATCAGGGGAGACAGGCGGGATAAGCCGGACAAAGTGGAGCGCATCGAAAACCTTTCCGCATATGCGGAGAGGGGGAGGATCCGCTTTAACAAGGCATTGAAGCACAGTCCGGACATGCAGGAGATCCGTCAGCAATTCCTTGGATTTCCGGATGCTCCGCACGATGACGGTCCCGATGCCGTGGAAGGTGGCATTTACAAACTTAACAAGCCCGGAATGAAACAAACCGGCGGGCTTAGATCCGCAAAATACAAACACAACAAATATAGACGACCATGGTAGTAGATTATTTGCAGACATGCGATTTCCTTGTTTTCATATCGGAAGCCTCACTAAAAAAGCTCATCCGCGATGAAGACTGTAAGATACTCAACGCACAGACAATGGCTTACGGGTATATTTTCGAGAAACTGTCCGGACGTTATCAAATAATAAAGGAACTTTCGAAAGAAGGGGACAGCCGGAATGCTTCGATGGTCCGGTGGATGACCGTCCTCACGGTTTATTTTCTCTATCAGTCCGTCCCGGATGAAAGTATCCCGGAAAGGGTAAGGTTAAACTACGAAGACGTGCTGAAAGAGATCGACCGGGTCGCATCCGGCAAGGACAACAGCACGCTCATTCCGGTTTTGGATTCCTCCGGCAAACCCCGGACATCGTTCCGGTGGGTTTCCAGTCCGAGGCGAAGTCATAATCCTTTTGGCTGATCTGTGTCCTCTGTGTAAACATCATCTAAATACAATTCGAAATGGATATAAAAAGAATTACAAACAAAATAGCGTCCAAGTTCGGCATGAGCCGAAAACGTAAGTCTTCCCTTTTGAAACGCCAAGGTCCCACACGGGTCAACATGGAAATGAATAACCTCGTGAAGGCCGCTCTGGAAGCCCTTGATCCGGATAATTCCGACCGGACAGGCCTGCTGGATATATATGAAAACACATGGAAAGACAGCCAGGTCATCAGCGAGCATGAAAAGGCGGAAGCCTTTCTGATCACGGAGCCTTTTGAGGTCTGCAAGAAAGGCAGTGACAGTAAGGATAAGAAACGGACCCTGCTTTTGGATCGTCCCTGGTTTACGCGTTTTCTGACCTTTGTGATGGACAGTGAATTTTGGGGATATCAGCTTATCGAATTCGGCGAGCAGGATTCCAAAGGCGAATTCGTGGACGTGAAAGTCTTTCCAAGAGAGCATGTCCGTCCTTTTGAGAAGATAATCACGATAAACCCTTGGGATCGTGACGGCATATCTTACGAGGGACATGAAACGGCGTTTTTCCTTTTGCCCGTCGGAGATCCGGAAGTGCTTGGAAAATTGGAATCCATCAGCCGGGAAATCATATGGAAAACTTATGCACGGTCGGACTGGTCGGAGTACAACGAAAGGTTCGGGAAACCTTTTATCACTTATGAGACGGACACCGACAATGAAGAAGAACGGGAAAAAGCGATGGAGATGGCCGTCCGTTTTGGCAGTGACCTGGTTGGAGTCGTCGGCAGTGATGAAAAACTGACCGTTACAGCCGTAGCCAGCAAGGAAAGCAGCGATAATTACAAGAGCCTTGCTGATTTTTGTGACGACCAGATCGCCAAGATGATGAACGGGCAGACCGGAACCAGCAAGAACGGACAGTGGACCGGAACCGCGGAAGTGCACGAAAGGGTCCTTACGGAGTTCACCAAGGCGCGGATGAAACGCATCCAGGATATTGTCAATTACCGTCTCTTTCCCTTTCTTGTCGCACATGGCTACAAGCTGGACGGATACGAGTTCCGGTTCTATGGCTTGAAGGATAAAAAGGAGAACACGGTGGACAACAAGAGCTATGACGAGCCGAACCCTGCCAAGCGGAATAATCCGGACGAAGACCGGGCCATCGGTTTTTTCGGAAAGGCCCGGAAAGTGAAGGTTTAGGATTTTCCGGGCTTGTTTCCCACTTGTATGATTGCCACTGTCCGGCGTGTGCTTCCATGCGGGAACAGATTTCAATGGATTTCAGTTTGGATGAGTCGATCAGGAATGCCATATTAAAACGCATATACGAAAAATTTGATGTCCGGGATGATATCGATCCGGACCTGTTCGAACATACCCGCTCTTACCTTGACAAAGCGGTCGAGACAGGTTTTCATGCAGAAGTAAGATTCGGCGATCCGGATCCGGAATTCCTTCGTGAATTAAAGAGGAACAATGCCGTATTTGCAGCATTCAAGGCACACCGTGAGCAGAATGACCTGGCAACCCTTCTGATCGATGAGAAAGGGAATCTGAGAAGCTATGACGGTTTTAGAAAAGCATCCGAAGCCATAATCGGACAATATAATGTGGACTGGCTCAAGACGGAATATGTTACGGCTGTTTCCGCCGCACGGACAGCCGCCCGTTTCCGGCAATATATGCGTGATGCCGATCTGTTTCCGAATCTTCGTTGGCTGCCCAGTTCTGCCGCAGAGCCCAGAATTTCGCACCGGATGTATTATGGCAATGTCCGCTCCCTCGCTGATCCTTGGTGGAAAACTCATTATCCGGGATGTGTATGGAATTGCCAGTGCGACATGGAAAACACGGCTGATCCGATTACCCACATCGGAGACCGTCCCGTGATTCCGGGAGAAAAAGCGACACGGGACGGGGTGGCACCGGCTTCTCCCGGTCTGGACCGCAACCCTGCCTATACGGGCAGTATTTTCACGGATAACCATCCTTATGTGACGGAAGCTTACAAGGGAGCGGAAAAAGCGGTGGAGCGGTTGCTGGAGGAAGAAGAGTATGAAACAGTTCCTACCGACAAAGGCCGGCTTCGTATCCATAGTGGACACGGCAAAGGTGAACGGGAGGAGAATATACGGGTGGCTTCATATTTTGCCAACAAATACGGATATGACATTGATCTGTTGAATAATCCGGATGGAGTGAAATCGGCAGACAGTCTCAACCGGACACTGGGATATGAGGAAGAATACAAGGTCAGCCGGACCCCTTCGAAAAATTCGATTGACCGGTTGCTCCGGGACGCAAGGAAGCAAGCTGACCATGTCGTGATTTGGGTAGATTCGGACATATCCGTTGAAGAGTTGAGCGCAGCTTTACGTTCAAGGGTGCGACGGTCGGAAAACATAAAAACCGTTACGATTGTGATCAATGGGAAAGATATCAGGCTGGACCGCGCCAATATCCTTTCGGAAAGCTTTAAAATACGACTGGCAGATTTGAAATAATCAAACCTGCCAGAAGGGGGCTCACGGCCTTTCGGCTTAGAACCGTTACAAAAATACTAATATTAGACGACATGCAAAATACTGACATACAAAAATATTTTGACAATCTTTTAAAAGAGAGCCAGGACTGGGCGAAAAACTCATTGCCTAAAATTGTAGGGCGTGAAGCCGTGGCTCATTTTAAAGAGAATTTCGATCAGGAAGGGTTTGTCGATAACGGTTTAAAAAAGTGGAAGGATGTAAAACGACGTGATCCTTCCAGCAAATGGTACGGCTTTGACTACAAAGGGGAAAAACGCGTTTCCTACCGTTTTAAACGTGACAGGAAAACCGGTAAGACATATAAGGTAAAACAGCAGAAAAAACTTAATTTCAGCAAAGCTGCGACAATCCGTAAAATATTGTCCGGAAGTTCCGGTGATTTAAGGAAGAGTATAAGGTATATCCCCAAGTCCGGGAAGGTCTCGATAACGTCCGACAAGCCATATGCATATGTACAAAACTACGGGGGACCGATAAAAATATTCGGAAAAAAAACAGTGATGCTCCCGGCCCGGCAATTCATCGGGGAGAGCAAGGAACTGAATGATAAAGTGGAAAATATCATAATCAAAGGTTTGGATAAAATTTTAAACAAATAAAAATATGTATTACAGCTTATATAAGGATATCAAAGGGTTGATTGCCGAAAAGTTCGGTATCCTGCTTGATCCGGAAACAGGTATCGTTTCCGATGCTTCGAACAGCCGGCTAAAAGACATCCAATGGTTCAACAACCAATATGAAGGAGTGATCCATACAAGTCCTGTCGTCCTGGTGGAATTTGCCGCCTTGGATATCACTGCCGAGACAAAACAGACAAATTCATGTCAGATAAACATCCGCCTTCATGTCGTTTCCGAGACAAGGGACGAATCGGACGGGGATATGCGGGATGGGGATGTCCTGTGGCATGAGAAGTTGGCCCGTGATGTGCTGGATGCCGTAAATGGATACAGGCTGGATTTTGAAGAAGGAAAGACACGGCCCCTGAAACCGGTATCCTGGGAACACTATCATAAATATAACGGCTGGATGGTTACACTTGTCGGATTAAAAACCAAAGGTTAGCTGAAGCTTGTCCTCGTGTCCCTTTTTCCCGTGTTTCAGTTCCTGCTTGGCCGGATACGAAATCCAACGGTTGAAAGTGCTGTAGGAGATCAGGAACGTATCGCGGATGATATGCTCATACACATATAATTGCGAGACACCCTTCTTCTTTTCGGCGAGGACAATGTCTTGTACGCGTATCATCTTCAATAATATATTTCTATTATTGTAGGCCATGGACAAACAGTAAAATCAATCAATCTATTTACAAAGTTAGGTTCATAACCAATACCTTACAAAGAAAGAGGCACTAAACTTCAATTTAGGCCTCTTTCTCATTAGTCATCATGCCAGGAAACCGTTTCCGGACAAAGATTTTGCATTTTCTTCAAGGGTCATTCTGTCATATCTGTCGAAGCAGGCGGTTGATTTGTGCCCTGTGCATTTACGGGTTTTCGCGCTTGGTACATTGTTCTTGTTCATATTGGTGATGAAGGTCCTGCGGGCCGTATGGGAGGATATCATTTCGTATTTGGGCCTTTTAACCACTACGATTTCCCCGGCACGTTCTTCCTCGTAAACAATAATCTCATCGATGCCTATTTTCTTACAGACACCTTTAATGGCTTTGTCAAAATATTGGATGCAACGGGCTCTGGGCATCTTCCCGCCGTATTTCGCGAATATCTCCTTCACATACTCCGTCAAAGGGACAACCGCTTTGTTTTTCGTCTTCTTCTGGATGATGTGGATATGATCCCCCTTGATGTTGTCCGAAGACAAACGGGAATAGTCGGAATATCTTTGGCCGGTCATGCATCCTACGATGAAGATATCCCGAATCTCTTCTTCCCAGGGCAATAGTTCTGTATAGTAATAGATGCGGGCAATTTCCTTTTCAGTAAGGTATACGAATGTGGATTCGTTTTCCCGGACTTTTACCTCGGAGTAAGAGTCATCAACGGCCCAGCCTTTTAAATATGCCTTTTTTAAAAGATATTTAAATCTGGTTATCATGCTTTTGATTGTGGAAAGTTTCAGCCCTTTGTCGATGTGCAAATATTGGATGAAATCATCCAGTTCTTCACGGCCAATCTGACTTGTTGTAAAAGTGCGGCCAATGACGTGTTGATAATTTTGAAAATGCGTGAGAAGGTTCCTGTAAAGATGGAACATGCTGCCTCGCTTGTGTATTTGGGCGAAAAGAGTCGCGAATTCCAAAAAATCACATGATGGCAGGTTCCTGAAATACTCGCTTTGCAAACGTGCAGCGTTACAACTTGAAAGGCTAATTTGAAGTGCTTCCATAATGGTAATTTTGTTTCTTTCATAGAATAGCACTACTTTTGTAGTGTTTTTATCAGAGATAGCGATAACTCGCTGTCGAGAGTTTACAGACTCCGCTCGGTGCCATCCGGGCGGAGTCGCCGTTCTATTCAACTAATGTTTTTCGTGATTTGAATCAAATCTGATACTTTTATGGTCATACATTTTGAATTTTATTTGGTTGGTAATTTTTAATTTCCGATATTTACTTCAGCAATATCATTTTTCAACATCAAATTTCACAATTATGCTAACAATTAAATTAACAGCGACAGGAAAAGAACACAATCAAACAATTAGTCCAAGACTTTTTGAAGGGTGTGGAAACACTTTAGTAAAGGTTATTTGCGAAAAACTTTACTATGGTAATCCAAATGATTTAGAAAACTCTATTTGTAGTTATATGAACTCTTTCATGGATAACAAATGTGAGGTTAAAACTAATCATGTAACAACTGATTTAAGTACAGGAAGTAATTCTAATGGGAACTACGTAAGTCAACTCACATTTCAAGTTTTTATTTAATTTATTTATGAGGGTATGCCCAAAAATGACATACCCTTATTGCTTATCTATTATCATACTTAGCTCTTTTAATTCACATTCTTTATACCAACTACAAGCCGCACAATGCACACTGTTAATCCAGTCTTTCCAAAGTATATCGGCCACACAACTATACTTATCGCTTTGGATAGTATGTATCGGTTGCTCTGATTGCTCCGCAAGAAAACCATGCAATTATCATTTTATTAATTATCTTTGCAATTTATTGTTAAAACACATATAATTATGAACACTCAGGATGCAATTCTACAGGGATTATTGAACAATACAACAGTTGGACAAACTGGTATAACCAAGCACATGCTTTTGTTATGGGCTCAAGCATTGGAACCTTCTATAAAAGACGGACTCGAAGTCGGACTTGCAATATCGCAATTAGTTTATGATGGTTATCTTGTAAAACTGAATCCAAATCAGAAGCCTATCTATTTTGAAAGAGTTCAATAATTTTTAAAGTTGAATTAACTATTTAATAAATCATATAGCTCTTTCGCTCTGGAATATGTGTCAAATCCTTTCACATTCCGCCATTTTCCGGAGAGAAAACCATTCTCATATACTTGTACCCAGTAAACTGTTATGGGGATACAGCCGTTATAAGCATCGCCTCGAATTATTCTGTATCGCTTCATGTCTATTTAATTATTATCTTCTTTCTTATTATTCCGTATCCAAACTATCTGAATATTCCTTTTAAGCCTCCATTAACAGCGCATATTTTGGCTTCATTTGATGGGTGTACGTATACATTGAGGGTTGTACTTATATCCGAATGTCCTAGAATTGTGGATACAGTTTTAACATCGACTTTATTTTCAATCAAGGTACTTGCAAAAGTATGTCGTAATCCATGAAATTTAATGCAATGATTTAACTTTACTTTTTCAAGAATAAAAATTCGATAATATGTACGTAAAGTTCGAGGTTCGATAAAATCCTCAGAGCAGGTGCAAACATAATAATCTGGCTTACATACGGCATAGAACTTTTTCACAATGGGTAAAATATTTTTAAGAATAGGTATGTGCCTATCTGATGAACTAGTTTTAGGAGCTCCTATCTCAACCACCGTCTTTTTCCTGTCGGTACCGATATTTCCAGGAAGATATATGCGCTCCATTGTTTTATTGACATGAATTGTATTGCCAACAATATCTATATCCCGCCACTGTAACGCACAAATTTCGCCAATCCTCATGCCTGTGCATATTGTTAATAAAATGCCTAAATTGCGAGGTGATGGATTATCCATAACATACTCAACAATTTTACGATATTCTTCTTGCGTGTAACGTTCTAATTTTGAAACGCCAACCTTATTATTGGTTGGCCAAATAACCTTCCAAGCTGTATCGGGAACATTGATGTCCAATTCGTCACCAGCGTAGCGAATAAGCATCTTTATGACTATAAGGATATCTGAGCAGTATTTCTTTGACTTAGTGCCTGAATCAAGAAGTTCATAAAGAAATGTTGTAACAACCTTCTTATTCATGGTCTCCACATCTGTAGATCCAAATCTAGGAGCCAGTATCTTTATATATATGAGCTGATAACAGCTTAGTGTTGATTCCTTAACTTGTCTTCTCTTGACAGACAACCATTTATTATATACATCATTTAATTTCATAATTCTTGTACTATTTTGGCATTAGTATCTGCTTTTATTATTTCCGAAAAGGAAAGTGTATCATCTTTGCGATTAAGAAGGATATACTTCTGCTTAACTTCTTTTGTTAATACATCCCCGTGATAAACATATCCCATAATTCCTCTAATCGATAAGTTTAAAAGAAGTATAGGAATTGATCTATCAGATAATTCCCAACATGATACAATATTCTGAGATGGGAAATGTTCCCAGGGTAATAATTTCGTACAACGTTGCCACCAATCCGCAATGATCATAGATCCATTTCCGGCAGTAGGTTCATGTATACTTCCGGTTTGAGATGTTAGTAATGAACATAATACTCCCAGAGAATTTGGTGTGAAGTCCTGTTTTTTTTGCTTTCTTTCAGATAAATCACTTTCGTAAACTTCTTGAAACCAGTCATAAGACAAATCGTTATCGTTCAGTCTAATCAATTCTCGGTATATTTTATTCCTATCTTCTAAATCCATATCTAAAATTTTAGTAACGGCATTAGGCAAATCCATCAGGTCATTTATTAAAAACACCTTAAATAAGTCGTCCTTATTCATATCGTTTATCGAGCCGGTTAAGAAATGTTTTATTATATTTTATTCTTGCGGAAAGCATTTTCTTAGAGGTTCCTAGTATATATCCTATTATAGATTGCGGAAAGACGCCATTTTCCACATTATCAATTGTTGCCATAATCGCGCTTATTGCTAATTCGTACGCTTCTTCATTCGATACCTCCAAATGAAACTTGCAATAATTTTCTATATCTTTAATGTAATTCATAATAAATAAAGGACGTTCCTTTTTTTTCAGGCAATCAATTAGTTTTTCATACTCATTAACATCAAACGGATATCTACACTTTACACTCCCTCTTTTGTGCTTTTTATAAAAATCATACCTCTCCATCCCATCTCCGTTTTTATTGACAATAATATATTTAGGTATATGCAACGGGTTAATATTGTTTTTGGCCGCATAGATTAGGCGTTCACGTCTAAAACCGTGCCTAAGGCCATCATCCATTAATACAGATATATTAGTACAACGGTTTTCCTTATTTGTTTTTGAGTTGATTATTTTTAAATCAGGAGTGACAATATAAGTTGTTCCTGGTATAGTCATAAATTCGTTCATATTCATATTCTTTTTAGGAAGTTATACTTTATCATTTATCCTTATCTCTTATGATTCTGCCATACAAGAAACGCTTTGCTCGCCAATGTTAGCAAAATAATGCTCCCGCAATGTATTGCCTTTCTTTATCCATTTGTGGATATTGTCCGGCATCCCCTCAAATCTTTGGAAGATGGTCGGATATAATACAAGCAGCTTGCAAATCTCATTGAAAAGCGCATTACTTGGCTTGTCTGTCGTGATATGATTGAGAACATGAATATAACCGTTCTCGTCAAGCCATGTAATTTCGTATTTCTTTATCATGTTAGCATTTAATTCTTATATGAGTCCCTTTTATGAATCATAATCCGGATTCCACTCTATTGAAATGGTCGCTTTCACTTTTTTGGTGGCGTCACAGAATTCGCAAGGAATCCATCTTGATTCATTGTGTCCTGTTTCAACTAAAGAACCTCCTTGACCGTTACAACGAGGACAAGGGACATTGCGTATGTACTTTTTTTCAGGATTTGTACCGTACTTATCCGGTTCGATATCCAATGTATATTTTAATTCACTCATTCTATTCTCCTTTCTCTTTTAAAATAAACTCGGTTCTTTCGATTCCTTTACATACTCCAGTACCATATAGTCCAGTGGTTGCGTTTTCCAGTTGATGCCAGGTCGGTTCTTGTAAAGCGACTTGATCAGCCGCTGGCATTCTTCGGGCGACAGGCCGGTGTCGAGCTTCGCCATCGGGAGATTGATGCGATCCATCGTGATTGTGGTGGCGTGTATGATCCGGGCGTTGCCTTTCCACACACCTTTCAGATAGACCTGCTTCACTGCGCCAATGGCATTCCTCACCGGCTGGTGGATCCGGATCGTTGTGAAGCACTGGCAGTTCAGTTTGTTGTTGAAGTTATCTTCAAATTCCAATCGTTCATCCATGACTTTATAATATTTACCATTTGACTGCTTACATTTAAAACAATATATCATCCATCTGTTATCTTTTTTATCCACCCGGCACACTGTATATCGAAACCCGCAAGGGCAAACATATATCCAGCGGCCAGGAGTCAGAGTGGTTGATTTGACTTTTACGGACATTAATCAATTGCACTCATGGACAAAGGAATGTTATGTTCTTTTCCGTTCTCATCCCGAAAAGTCGCTTCAATAAACTGGCAGGTCGGAACAGGACGGTAAGCTGCCTTTATGATTTTAATTCCGTCCATGAAATCTTCATCTCCTGATTTTATCGCGAGTTTTTCAAGTTCCAGCACCTTCTGAGCTTTTAAATTACCTTTTCGGTCCTTGGCAAGAAGGCCCATAACCGTATCGACCAATGAAGCACTATTTTCATCTTTTGCAAGAGTTCGCAAATAAGCCTTTACTTTGTCTACTCCAACATTTACAGTATCGTCCCATCCTTCATTGATCCGGTTTCCTATACGGATAGTTTTGCTGCCATCAGATGTTGAGAGCGTATCGCTTTTACGATCACTTTTTACATTGAACAATTCGTTTTTCATTTGAATGATGGTTGAACTGCTTGAAAAAATATCAGATTTTGTATCCATTAGAATAGAAGAAACATTCTGCAATTTTTTCATTGTCTCTTCAACCCATGAATCCACGATCGCTTTATAATTTTCACGTTCTTGCTGTACACGGGCTCTTTCAGCCTTGTCTTCTGCTTCCAACTGCCGACGTAATTCGGCTTTCTGTTCTTTTGTCAAATTATCCAAGTTCATAATTTTGTATTTTAATATGTTGATATTCAATTGTTATCTAAAATCGTCATTTACTTCCAGAGGCTTTTCACCTTTGATGTCGAGAATCTTTTTTTCTATCCATCCGATTCGTTCGAGAGCCTTTCGGTCGTCTGGATGATCAAAAAGGTGGTCCAGTTCTTTATCGTATTCCCTTTCCAAAGTTTCCAACAGCTTCTGTTCTTCGCGGGAAAGAGTTTTTGCCGGATCTTGTTTTACTCTTGGCATAACACTAATTCTTTGAGGCTGTAGCCTGTTCTTTTCGTTGCTGCTTTAACCGGTTGTCGCAATACGAACAGACGGCCTTGAACAAATCCGGAAGTTCACAGATAGGAATGGCCGGCAGAATTCGTCCGCGACTGATAGGAAGACTCCGGATATGGCGATTGGCTTCTTCATATCCATCAATTGTATAGATGCCAATTCGGGCAAGTTGCTTGAAAATACGATGATACCAGCCTTTACGGATAGCTTTCTCGTTAAGTTCAGCCTTCAGACTGTTCATGTCTGTCGCGATGTTAACCTGCCTTTTTAAATCGATGACCAGTTCGTCATATTCCTTGTCGGAAAGTTCCGACAGGCTGATCCTTCGTCCATGATCCGCTCCGTATTTGCCAATCAGGAAGCTCTCTATCACACCACCCTTGATCGTCTCCACTTCTGAGGGATCATAGCCCGGTATACGTCTCAGATAACCGTAGAACAGGCCGGTGTTACGTTTCTTGTAGGTACGTTTTTGAGTTGTCATATCTCTGAATTTTGTAATGTTTGTCTGGAAAAATCCGTCTTGTCTCCGTGAATGAGGGATGCCGTCTCTTCATCAATATCGATACGTTCATTCTTACCTCCGCGGACAGTGGCATAGGCTGCTTTTCCCTTTACGTGAAAATAGGCATAAGCCATTTGTTTGGCTATCGTGGCCGGTGCTCCCAATGGCTCTCCCCGTTCATCCTCATGAGCAAGGAAAACAAAAAGGACCTTCGGAAAATCTTGCAGGAGCGTAATGATGTCATCCTTCTTTAAGTCCGTATAGACTGTCAGATTATCTATAAAGATGATTTTCTCACATTTCCGGTTGTTTTTTATCTCCTCACGCAAATCATCGATAGAGACGAATGGCCATGAATGAAAATTCCGATTGGTGTCCTGAATTCCGACACGATTGACTGCCTTCGTATATGAGGATCCGGTGCCTTCCTCCGCAGATATATATAACACCGGTTCAATCTTGGAAAGGTCATTGGCAAGATTAAGGGCAAATGTGGATTTACCATTTTTTTCCTTGCCATATATGAGCCAACAACCCTTCCGTTCCTGGTCTCCCAATATCCTTTTCCATTCTCCCAAGAACGGCATGAATTTAAACCGTTGGGCATTCAGGTTACTTACTGATAATCTTCTCATGATGATACTATTCCTCATTTAAGATGAGCAATGTTTCTGCACGACGGAGGCCGGTTTCTGCTTCCTGGCTGTCAGTCGCCAGACACATGTTCACGATTTTGTTGATTTTGCGTTTGTCTTTGATGTTGACGGATAATACCGTTTCTATCAGCGTCCGGAAGAACACCGCACGATCATCCGGTGCATCGGGAACGATGTGGTTGTATTTCGAAGAGAAGCGGGAGAAGAGTTCCTTGTAGGACTGCTTCTTTGATGTCCCTTTCCCTTTCTGCAATTTGGTCCGTAGTCCGTCAGAACCCATCAGATACCATCCGCAACAGTCTTGTGTCCCGTTCCAGAATTCATGCAGCAACAAAAGGGATGAATAGGACAATGCGCCGGCTTCGTCTATGATTACGATCGGATGGGGCAGGATGTTCAGTATGTATTTGGCGGATTCCTTGATCTCTTCCAATGTCCCGTCCAGTTCCCCACCCACGGCTTTTGCGATGGCGCGGATCATAGAACGTTCCTGCCGGCATTGCGTCGCATCGATATAGAAGCAATTCTTCAAGGTCCGTGAAAGATAGCGGGCGGAATAGGTTTTACCGATTGCACATTCATCCACAAACATCATCGATTTACTGAATTCCTTGCAGAACAGGACATCTTCCTCGATCATGTTGAAAACGTCGGTACGGGCCATGTTCCAATTGCGTTCGTTTAGGGAAACGCCAAGCTGCCTTCCTAACTCCAACCATTTACCCGGAGATATCTTCCTGTCGATATCGCCTTTCTTCAAACCGCTATATACGCTTTTGTTGATCCCGTATTTTTTTGCGAAATTCGAATCGCTACCGTCATAGCGTTCGCGGGCATCCGCAAGGGCGGAAAGGACTTTTACCTTATATTCTTCTGTTAACTCAATCATATCGTGCTATTTTTAACGTTGTCAAAATCTATCTTTTAAACTTGGGGCAAACGATTTTCGAACACTGTTCGAATCCTGTTCGATTTCCATTTCCTGATTTCTATTGTCTATTTTCAGTATTTCGATTTCTTCGGGTTCTTCTACCGCTTCATATCGTGTGAGACCGGGCATCCGGAACTTTCGGTTCAAGGTCGTTTCTCGATGATCGATGACGGTCACTTTTTCGATGCTGTGGTAACGCCGTTTGCTGTACCCCTCCAGCGTATTGCGGTACCGGGCAAACAATTCACGATTTCTGGCCTGTTCCTCCGTTTCTTCGATCTTGGCACGGGCTGTCCGGGGCTGTTCTACTAATTCACAGACCACTCGTGTCGTGTCACGCAGACAGACTATGGCGGCCAGGCATTCGCCGTTGTTACCGTCCAGCCAGTAGATGTCAACGTTTTTACCGGCCAGAACCTGCATATATCCGATCAACTTGTCTCCGGTAGCCAATTCCCCGCCATCGGCCAACAGGAAGATGGAACTTCTAAATCGGACTTGCCCCGACATGCTGACGCTGCTTTTCGTCCTATATCCCAATGTCAAGAGGATGGAACGATACGGGATCGGACGGTTGTTTTTCGGATTTTGCTTCTCAAAAAGTATTTCCCAACGGGTTTTACCTTCATAAATACTGCATTCCATATTGTTCCAGTCTTCAATGTCCCGAAGGCTTTGTTCTACCAGTTTGTCATACGGCACTATCTCTTTTTCCTTTGTTCCTACCTGATTGGACTCGTTCCGGGCGAAAGGACGGGCGATCCATCCCGTATGCTTCTTTTCCACCTGGTAACGGAGCGGCCTCCAGTAACCTTCGCATCGTTTACTTCGTGCGCTGTTTGCCTCGATACGGACATTCTGGAACATGTTGCCGGATTTTAGGAAACCTTCCCGATAAGCCGCATTCAGGTTGCTTTCGCACTCTATCTCGTCTGGTAGTGGCAATCCCCATTCTGCATAATTGCGCACCATCTGGCGGTAAAAGTCAAGAATAATACCCTCTTTTGATGTGCCGTATACCCATGTCGTAATTGCTTCGCTTCCCAAGTCGATTCCCAGATAAAACCACATGCGAGTTCCTTTTTTATACTCGAAAGGTGGTTGGCGGTCATCCACTGAAATGATCGATCCTGCAAATTTCGGATGCTCCAGCTGTTCAAATGGTACATACTGTCCCAGGCGGATCTGACGGTTTCCAGTACGCTTGCGGGATGTGGCCACTGAGCTGCCCCATGAATTCAAGAACATGGTGACAGTACGCTGGCTTACCTTGTTGAACGACTTCGGATCAAACACTTCTCCCGTCTCGTTGCTGATGATTTCCACATAACCGGACAGGAATGCGGACAGTTGACGGTAGACTTCGGCAGGTGAAGGCTTGAACGTCTGGTGGGCAAACATGCTGTCCAGCAAGTCGAGCGTACGTTCCACGGCCTTGCCTCGATTGTTGTTGTCGTAGCCTTTCAACAGGGAAGAATAGCCTTCCGCCTCGAAACGTTCGATTTTCCTCTTTAATGAAATGGGGTTGGTCGGTAGCTTGAATTGCGGCAGTTTATTGATACCGCGCCAGGCATTGAAATTGTTGACAACCGTGGAAAGTACCTTATAAGTATTCTTCACCGGCTGGTTATGCTTGACACATTCTTCATAATGTTCAGAACGCCATCGGATGGCTGCTTTCAGTACACTGGCATCAAGGACGTATTCCTTTTGCCGTTCCGGATCAATTGTACCATATTTACCCGGACATACATCACGGAAATAGGAAACGGCTTCCAGATCCTCCCAAAAGAAGTGTTCCAGGGAACAATCCTTCTTTCGAGGATCCCCCAACTGTTTACGCCAGTCTTTGGGCAAGGTATCATAGGCAATCAGAACTTCGTTGCCTTGCCCTTTCCCTTCACGGGCACGATGAATGCCGTATGTTTTCTTTCTGTCTCTCCAAAGCCTTTGCTTCAACGCTTCCCACGAAGGGAAGAAGTCCGGTATCAGTTCTTCCTTCGTCACCACTATCATGTTATTCCATTCGTGAGGCATATCGTTTTTTGTTTTATTCATTATCAAAATGTTCCCGGAAGCGGATTCGAACCGCTGACCATATCGCCTGAATTACCAGTTTCGATTGTTCTACCTGACTGAACTATCCGGGATACCACCCTCGTTCCGCGGGTCGCGTACCGCTCATGCTAAACCAATCTTACTTGAAACCTAAACTGATTGTTTATCCTTTATCGCTGCCACCAAGCAGACGTGTAAACCATGACTCAAACCGGTCGGCCTCCTTGCTGCATTCTTTCTCGTTCACCATCAAAAGAAAACTGAACAAAAACCAGACTGAACAGAGCAGGCTTCCCTCTGCCAGTTTCCCGTTGTCCATTGCTCCGGCTCCGACAAACAGAAAGAACCAACTGATGCACCAACCATATAAAATCACCTTCGCTTTCATATTCTTATTCTTTTATTTCGTTCCCGCCGCCGGTCTCGCTCCGACACCTGCAAGTCGTTAACTTTCTTGGCGGGAATAGTCAAAGGTCTCGGTTAAATTGCCTACATTTGTAGGAATCAAACATACAATTCATACGTCATGTCACATATATTTGTTCTTATAGTCGATATCATAGCAAAAGATATCACCATTTCCGAAGAGCAATTTCGAGAGCGAGTCGATCCAAGTCTATCCCACCTTGATTCGTTAAAGGGAGCATTTGACCGTTCTCCTTGCAAAATAGTCTATTATCCTCCATGCGTACGAGATGAAAAAAACGAAGGTTGGTCTGCGAGAGGGATTGTGCTAATCTCTGTCGGCAAGATTCGTGGCGGAGCTTTACTTTATCTATACGAGTCAATTGCCCGGTTGATAGAGTTTGAGTTACCAGACTACGAAGTCCGTTACGAAAGGAGCGTATTTGAACAGGAGTCATAATCCTGATAATAGCGGATGTTTGATTTTTCATTCCCATATGTTTTAGAAAGTTAGATTATATTTATCCCTCAATCGTCCGTTCTGTCTCTCCCTTCGCATTCAGGATACGGACGGTACGAGACATCGGTTTCTCCTCCATTAGGATTCCACCCCGTTCCAAAGCCATCGTCCGTGCTTTTTGGGCCGATGGGCTATTACGTTTGAAACTGAGTGCTAACGAAAGGAGCGTTTTCGAAATTCCCAACACCCGGCAAATCTCAGCGCGGGCAGCCATATTGGCCAACTCAATCTTTTTTCTCATGATGCGTGTTGATTAGTTTATTTACGATAGATAATCTCAGTTCCTTATCGTCGATCTTAGCGACATCAGCCAGCAGGTCAACCAAGCGTTCTTGGGTCAGCCGGTTATGTTTCCGCTTCTCCGGTTCCGGCCAAATGGATAGCTGCTGCGCCTTATCCGCCTGTTCGCTCACGAAGATCACCAAGTCTTCCGCCCAGTCGCGGAACAGTTTTGCACGCTCCGACTTGATGAAGAAGCCGAGGCGGATGATGCCACGCTTGGTCCAAAAGGTTGCAATCGACTTATTTCCAAATGCATTTGTTTTTCCAACGCTGGTGATAAAGTGTTTACCTTCGATTAGTTCATTCCTGTGTTCATGTTTGTGACCTCTTAAAGTGTTGACGTTTATTCCATACCCTTTTGCCACTTCTGCTGTGGACATAAGAAACTCATGTTCCTTGTTTGGCTCAACCGTCACTACTAGGTTCTCAGCCACCGTGAATTGTTTTCCTGTATTCATATTGTGTAATATTTGAAAATTGTCTACTTTTATGGCCGTGTAAACCTGTTACACGGTGCAATATTAGTAGTAAATCTTCTAATATCAAAATATTTACGAGTAAATTTTCTAATAAAATTATGGGGATTGTTCAGAGATTGCGGCAATTTATTGAAACAAAAGGGATTAGTAAATATAAATTTTACCAATCAACGAAGTTGTCTAATGGTTCTTTAGACAAGGGGGATAACTTAGGTTCTGATAAATGCGAGAAAATTCTCTATGCTTTTCCTGAGCTTAATCCCGATTGGCTTCTTACCGGTCGAGGTTCTATGCTAAAATCCGAATCTACATCGCCCACGGGCGAGTACGTTTCAGATTCACTTCCACAGCCGATGGAAGAATCTTTATTATATACAATGTACAAAGAAGAAAAGGCTGAAAACAAGGATTTGATAGAGCAAATCGGTGCCCTGAAACAGCAAATAAAGACATTGGAGGAAAAGATAGCGGAGTTACAACTATCCCCTCTTCCAAATGTTGCCTCCGTTGGATCAACCCAGATCCGCAAAAGCGATGCTGTGGACTTGGGGGATGTCCAGTTTGTGGGACAGTAATAATATATGGCAATAATTAAAATTCAAAACATTAAATATCAACAATTAAACTATTTTTATTATGGAATTGATAACATCAATCATTATTATTGTTTTTGCAGTATTGCAAATTATATTATTTTTTAAGGTTTGGGGAATGACAAATGATGTAAAGGATTTGAAAAACAAACTGGAATCAAAAAAAGGGAATGCGAGCAATTGGAGTAAAGATTTTGCTCTCAAAATGACTATCAACCAAAAGGAACAAGCTAAGGAAATTCTTTATAAAGAAATTCTATCCTCAAAAGCGTTTGCAGAATTAATACGTTCTAACACTGCTGCCGAGGCATATAAGCTTAATATGATCGAAAAGATAAATAATGAGTATGATATTTATTTGAGAGCTATCGGGGAGTCTTCTTTTACTATTGATTGTGATAATAGGATTTACAACGTATTTAGGTAAAAAGATATCTCAAAAGCAATCATTTTAGTATATTTAGACAACATCTACTAGGCTAACTATTTAATAGTCAATAAAAAGTATCAATATGGATACACGGTAAACACAAAATAAGGGGTAACGAAAACGGCATTTAACATGCTTTTTTGCAATAATTAACCACTTATGTAGTATCGAAAGAGTTCAAAAAACAAAGCCAGATGTCCCCCTAAGTGTCCCCCTAAGTGTCCCCCTAAGTTGAAATAACGCCATTTTAAGTCACAAAAAGGGCGATGTCTCAATCTGTTAATGATCGGGACACCGCCTAAAATGATTTAAGCCTTTAAAGTATGACTTAAGTACAAGTAAAACAGTTATTTACTACATCTTATCAAATGCGATTGTATAATCATGGCTCGTTTGGTCATTTTACAGCATCCATCGGTCATACCGGCATGCAATAAACTACTTTTGGTAATTCCTATTTCCTCTTCACTGAGCACGTCAAATATCGCCGAAATCGAGCCAAAATAATAATTCTTTTTCTCAAATATCAAATGTACATGTATTACTTTCGTCATAATCATTTTGAATAATTAGAGCTACAAATATACCAAATAGTAAGTATATGGAATAATTTTATTAATATCTATTTTGTGTCACCAACAAAAAAGAGACCGTATAAAGCCTCTTTTATCACACACTGGACTCATGAATATGCTATCCACAAATCAGCCCTTCAATAGGCAGAATCAGCCCAATTCATGTGATCATACATTCTTAATTAACATCGAATTCAAATACCATTTCAAAACCTCCCAAATTCACTCACATATTTAACATAAACATCAACTCAATTAAACCTACTTGTACTTTTCGTATTGAATCATGCTGTTTATTGATTTATCATAACTGTCTGACATCCTTTTATCTACGTGCTATTTTATATTTACTGAACTTTTACTTTTCGTATTGCCCCTTATACTTATTATGTTATTGAAAATAAGTAATGTGAAAAAAATTATCAGACAGGTGGTTAGTGATAGTATGATAGATGGAATAGGCATCCATCATACCTACTATCATTGCTTGTGTCTATTGATATTCAATTGATAAAAGGAAATTAGTGATAGTATGACAGTTGTTTTTCAAAATATATAAAAGAACAAAGCTGGCCGATGAAGACCATATTTTGCAGTATCCTTACAAGACAAAGTTACTATTTCTGGGCCAACGGGGATTTGAGAAAACCATACAATAAACCAGCCAGTTTATCACAAATAACATCTATTCTGCAACTTTTCATAAAGCAGACATCTATATGTCATGATAATTTGTTAGTTTTGCAGCTCAACATAAAAAAGGAAGCAACAACAATGGATGTCGCCATTATCAAATACAATGCCGGAAATATTTATTCTGTGAGTTACGCACTGAAAAGACTGGGAGTCGAAGCTACAATCACAGCAGACTCGGAACTGTTATGTAAAGCAGACAAAGTAATCTTTCCAGGTGTCGGTGAAGCACATACCACAATGGAGCACTTGAAAGAGCATAACTTAGATACAATTATAAAAGGATTGAAGCAGCCTGTTTTAGGAATTTGCCTCGGCATGCAGTTGATGTGCCGCCATTCGGAAGAAGGAGATGCGAATTGTTTAGGCATTTTCGATACAGAAGTAAAACGTTTCATCCCGCAGCAACACATGGATAAAGTTCCGCACATGGGATGGAACACGATTACGAACGTTAAAGGCGGGCTGTTCAACAAACAATTAGAGAACAAGTTTGTTTATTTCGTACATAGTTATTATGTACCCGTAAACGAATACACCGCCGCGACAACCGAATATATCCTTCCGTTCAGTGCTTCCCTGCATAAAGACAATTTCTATGCGACCCAGTTCCACCCAGAAAAAAGCGGTTCGGTCGGCGAGGTTATATTAAGTAACTTTTTAAAACTATAATGTAATATGATAGAGTTGATTCCGGCAATAGATATGATCGACGGGAAATGCGTACGCCTCACCCAGGGTGATTACAACACCAAGAAAGTGTACAACGAAGATCCTCTGGAAGTAGCCAAGATGTTTGAAGATCATGGCATCAGACGTCTGCATGTGGTAGACCTAGACGGAGCGCGACAAGGGCGGATCATCAACTATCGTATGTTGGAACGGTTGGCGACACGTACTTCGCTGATAATTGATTTTGGAGGCGGACTGAAACAGGAAGGAGACCTGGAAATTGCTTTCGAAAGTGGTGCGCAGATGGTTACGGGCGGAAGCATCGCTGTGAAGAATCCGGAAATATTCACTTCCTGGATCACCAAGTTCGGTCCGGAAAAAATCATCCTCGGAGCAGACGTCAAAGATAAAAAAATCGCGATAAGCGGATGGGAAGAGACGACAGACAAAGAACTGATCCCTTTCATCCATGATTATTACGACAATGGTATCACGAAGACAATCTGTACGGACATCAATCGCGACGGTATGCTGCAAGGACCTGCCATCGAATTATATAAAGAGATACAGGAACAAATACCTCTGCTTTATCTGATAGCCAGTGGAGGTATCAGTTCTATACAAGATATTGAGAAACTGGCTGAAGCGGGTATTCCGGCTGTCATCTTCGGTAAAGCGATTTACGAGGGAAAGATACAGCTGAAAGACTTGATCCGTTTCACCTGATAAAAATAATGATTATATATGCTTGCCAAGAGAATAGTACCCTGTTTGGACATAAAAGATGGAAAAACCGTTAAGGGAATCAATTTCGTAAACTTCCGCGATGCCGGCGACCCGGTCGAACTGGGTGCACAATACAGCCGGGAGGGAGCAGACGAATTGGTATATCTGGATATAACTGCTTCGCACGAAGGGCGTAAGACATTTACGGAACTGGTAAAGAAGGTTGCGGCCAATATCAGCATCCCTTTCACAGTTGGCGGCGGCATCAACGAGCTGAAAGATGTGGACCGCCTGTTGAGTGCCGGAGCCGATAAGGTTTCCATCAACTCGGCAGCCCTGCGCAATCCGAAACTGATCGAAGAGATTGCTAAGAACTTCGGCAGCCAGGTATGTGTGGTCGCCATCGACGCCAATTTCGAAATGGGCGACTGGATATGCTACTTGAACGGCGGACGTATTCCGACGGAAAAACATCTCTTCCAGTGGGCGGCAGAAGCTGAAAGCCTGGGAGCCGGAGAAATCCTGTTTACCAGCATGACACACGACGGCGTGAAAGACGGTTACGCCAATGAGGCGTTAGCTATGCTGGCCGACAACCTGCACATTCCAGTCATCGCATCGGGAGGAGCCGGAAAAATGGAACACTTCCGCGACACATTCGCCCAAGGGAAGGCGGATGCGGCGTTAGCGGCAAGCGTATTCCATTTCGGGGAAATCGGCATTGGAGCTTTGAAACAGTATCTCCACGAAGAAGGGATCAACGTCCGCCTCTGATGGCCACGGCAGAGAGTAACCGTTCCCTATAGAAGGAAACTCTCGTTCCAGGCAAGTGAAACTGTAGTTCCATGCCTATAAAACCAGAAACGAATGCCGAAGAACAAAAAGTTGCATACGGATGAATTAAGAACAATATAATAGTCAGATAAAAAATGAAATTAGATTTTGAAAAAATGGGCGGCCTGATTCCCGCCATCGTTCAGGACTACAACACAAACAAGGTATTGATGTTGGGCTTTATGAACGAAGAAGCTTACGAAGAAACAAAAGCTACCGGTAAAGTGACATTTTTCAGCCGTACGAAAAACCGTATCTGGATGAAAGGTGAAACCAGCGGAAACACTCTGCAGGTAGTCACCATTGCTGCCGATTGCGACAACGACACACTGTTGATCAAGGCTATTCCCGCCGGTCCCGTATGCCACACTGGCGCTGATACTTGTTTCGGCGAAAAGAATGTGGAAGACATCATGTTCCTTAAATATTTGCAGAACTTCATCGAACAGCGCCGCCAGGAAATGCCGGAAGGTTCCTACACCACTACCCTGTTTCAGAAAGGCATCAACCGTATGGCACAGAAGGTAGGCGAAGAAGCCGTCGAAACAGTTATCGAAGCCACTAACGGGACAGACGACCGTCTCGTTTACGAAGCAGCCGACATGCTCTACCACCTGATCGTATTATTGACAAGCAAAGGACTTCGCATCGAAGACCTCGCACGCGAATTAAAAAGCAGACATAAAGGATAATAACAATGGAAGAGACAACCCTGCTCAAACTGGATAAAGTAGATATCTGCCGTGAAGAGAATGTGATCCTTCACAGGGCATCCTTTACACTCCACAATGGAGAATTCGTGTATGTGATCGGAAAAGTCGGTTCTGGCAAGAGCAGCCTGTTGAAATCCTTGTATTGCGAAATTCCCATCAATCAAGGGGACGCATGGTTGTTGGACTATAATCTCTGCAAGATGAGACGGAAAGACATTCCTTACCTGCGCAGGAAATTAGGGATCGTCTTTCAAGATTTCCAGCTTCTTACCGATCGTTCGGTACACAAAAATCTCGAATTCGTCCTAAAAGCGACCGGATGGAAAAAGAAAAGCGAGATAAACGAGCGCATCAACAACGTGCTTTTTCAAGTCGGGATGCAAGATAAAGGGTATAAGATGCCGCACGAGCTTTCGGGTGGCGAGCAACAGCGTATCGTGATCGCCCGCGCATTACTGAACGATCCGGTTTTGATCCTTGCAGACGAACCTACCGGAAACCTGGACCCGGAGACAAGCGGACAAATCGTACAGCTGCTACACGACATTTGCCGCAAGGGAACGGCTGTCATCATGACGACTCACAACTACACACTGGTACATAACTATCCCGCGCGTATAGTAAAATGTGAGAATGCCTGCCTAAGTGATGTTGGAGAATAATTTTTTATGTAACTTTGCACACGCATTTAAAGTGAAGAAGAACAAATTAATATAGTAAAAGAAAATGAAAGTTTTAAAGTTTGGCGGTACTTCTGTGGGATCTGCACAGAGAATGAAAGATGTAGCAAAACTGATTACGGGAGAACGTAACATTGTAGTCTTGTCTGCCATGTCCGGTACGACCAACTCATTGGTTGAAATCTCGGATTACTTGTACAAGAAAAACCCTGACGGAGCAAACGAGGTCATCAATAAACTGGCTCAGAAATATTATGGCCATATCGAAGAACTCTACAGCACTGACGAATATAAGCAGAAAGCCAAAGAACTGATAAAACATCATTTCGACCATATCCGCACGTTTACAAAGGATCTTTTCACGTTGTTCGAAGAAAAAGTTGTCCTGGCCCAAGGCGAACTGATCTCTACCGGTATGATGAACCTCTATCTGAACGAATGCGGCATAAACTCCGTTCTGATTCCGGCACTGGATTATATGCGTACAGACAAGAACGCGGAACCGGATCCTGTGTACATTAAAGAAAAGCTTATCAAGCTATTAGACGGACACAAGGATGCAGACCTCTTCATAACACAAGGCTATATTTGCCGAAATGCTTACGGCGAGATCGACAACTTGCAACGTGGTGGCAGCGACTACAGCGCCTCTCTGATCGGCGCGGCTATCGGTGCAGAAGAAATCCAGATATGGACAGACATAGACGGCATGCACAACAACGATCCGCGTATTGTTGAAAAGACATCGCCAGTCCGCCATCTGCATTTTGAAGAAGCAGCCGAACTAGCTTATTTCGGTGCCAAGATCCTGCATCCGACCTGCATCCTGCCGGCCAAGCTGAACAATATTCCTGTTCGTTTGTTAAACACGATGCAGCCGGAAGCTCCGGGCACCATGATCTCCAACATGACGGAAAAAGGGAAAATCAAAGCTGTCGCCGCAAAAGACAATATCACTTCCATCAAGATCAAGAGTGGCCGTATGTTGTTGGCTACTGGATTCCTACGAAAAGTATTCGAAATATTCGAAAACTACCAGACTCCTATCGACATGGTAACGACTTCCGAAGTAGGTGTTTCCGTTACGATCGACAACCGCAAGCATCTGGAAGAGATCGTGGACGACCTGAAAAAGTATGGAACGGTCACGGTAGACGAAGATATGGTTATCGTTTGTGTGGTAGGTGACTTGGAATGGGATAATGTTGGTTTCGAAGCTCGGATTGTCCAAGCGATGAAGGACGTCCCGGTACGAATGATCTCGTACGGAGGCAGCAACTACAACGTCTCGCTCCTCATTAAAGCCTCCGACAAAACAAGGGCATTGCAAGCATTAAGCGATCATTTATTCAACAATAAAGCATAAACAAAAAGGATGGCGTATCGAATCAATCAATACGCCATCCTTTTTCATAAGAAAATAAAAAAAGAAAGGGCCGTCTTCACAGATGACCCTTTCCAACCAAAACCTTAACTATGAAAAAATTTACGTGCTACAAATATAGATATACTTTTTTAATTACCAAAAGAAATTCGAAAAAAATGATATTAAAAGGTACATTTCCTACAGAAAAGTTCAAATCACTGGCAACTCCGTTCTATTTTTACGATATAACGTTGTTGAAAGAAACACTTAATACGGTAAAAACGGAAGCCGGAAAGTATGGCTATCATGTCCACTATGCAGTCAAGGCAAACGCCAATCCCCGCATCTTGTCTATTATTGCAGAATATGGCTTGGGAGCCGACTGTGTGAGTGGCGGTGAAATACAGGCGGCACTCGATGCAGGTTTCCCTGCCAGAAAAATCGTTTATGCCGGTGTCGGCAAAGCAGACTGGGAGATCAATTTAGGACTGGACAACGATATTTTCTGCTTCAACGTAGAATCGGCTGCCGAACTGGAAATCTTGGAAGAATTGGCTGCCGCCAAAAACAAAGTGGCCTCGATCGCCCTTCGTATCAACCCGGAAGTAGACGCTCATACACATGCCAAGATCACGACTGGTATGAAGGAAAACAAATTCGGTATCAATTTGAGCCAGCTCGGACAGGTGTTAGATTTAGTCTGCCGTCTGGAACATATCAAATTGATCGGCATCCATTGCCATATCGGCTCACAAATTACAGATATGGCTGCTTTCCGTGGCCTGGTAATCCGTGTCAATGAAATTCAGGAAGAGCTGGAGGCGCGTGGAATAAAAGTTGAGAATCTGAACTTCGGTGGCGGTCTCGGTATCGATTATTATCACCCGAATCATTTGCCTATCCCGGCATTCGACAACTATTTTGCCGTGTTCAACAAACTATTGCAACTTCGTCCGGGACAGCAGGTTCATTTCGAGCCGGGACGTTCCATCGTCGCACAATGCGGTTCGCTGATTTCTAAAGTACTATATGTAAAAGTCGGCGAGACAAAGAAATTCTGTATTTTAGATGCCGGCTTCACCGAACTGATCCGCCCGGCCATGTACGATGCATACCACCGCATGGAGAATATCACCAGCGACGAAGAAGTTGAAGTTTATGACGTTGTCGGTCCGATCTGTGAATCGTCCGACGTGTTCGGTAAAGATGTCGAACTGAACCGCGCCCACCGTGGCGACCTGATCGCCCTCCGCTCTGCAGGTGCTTACGGCGAGGTAATGGCCTCACAATATAACTGTCGGAAATTACCGACAGCTCATTACTCGGATACGATGTAAACCCTATTTCAACATTATAGAATGGTCCATGCAAAAATCTTTTCCATACAAGCTTTTGCATGGACCATTATTTTATCAAACCGTCTTTTGAAGTGGTATCCGTGGTCCGGGTGATGTATTTGTTATAAATATCCAAAAATCCTCCGTACATTTGTATCAGCAAAGACAATTTAATATCGATGAGCGAAAATTTACTTACATTCTCCGACCTGGAATTACTCCTAATCGGGATTACTGGCGTGTTGTTTATCATACAAATACTCTATTATCTGATCACATATTCACGCCCTTTACGTGCTGCAACAGCCAAAAGCACGGAACGTGTCACGGCAGACAAGGATGCCCAACCTGTCTCCGTCATTGTCTATGCCCACGGCGAACCGGAAGATTTACGCAATAATCTACCGGTATTGCTGAACCAGGATTATCCGGATTATGAGATTATTGTTGTCAACGACGGTTCCGATGCCAATAGCGAAGACGTTCTGAAACTTTTTTCAAATGAATACAAAAACCTCTATTACACATATGTGCCTGTAGACACTCAATACCTGAGCCATAAAAAACTTGCACTCACTATGGGAATCAAGGCTGCCCGGCATGACATCCTCCTTTTCACCGAAGCGGACTGCCGCCCGATCGGTCCGAAATGGATCAAAGCAATGGCCGGTTCCTACAATCCCGAAACGGACATTATTTTAGGTTTCTGTGCGTATCGGCATACAAAAGGGTTCCTGCACAAGCTCATTGCCTATGATAACCTGACAAATGGGTTGCAAATGATATCTTCAGCCCTCTCCCACCATCCTTTCACGGGAAACGGCCGGAACCTATCCTATCGTAAGAAACTGTTCTTTGCCCACAAAGGTTACGCCAGATCCCTCAACCTTCACGCCGGAGCAGACGATCTGTTCATCAATGAAGTTTCGAATCCCGCCAATACACAGGTACAACTCTCGTCCGATTCCATCATTAAGATGAACAAAGTAGGAGATTCCGAAACCTGGAGAGAGATAAAAACCTCCCATGCCGCCACCAAACGTTTTTACAAAGGAGGTTCCTTAACTTTTTACCGAATGGAAACCATCGGTTATCTGTTCTTCTGGATTGCGGGAATCGCCACTTTCATCGTCGGGCTTTCAGGAAACTGGCTGCTCTCGATATTGGCCGGATTACTCTTATTCCTCCGCTTCACAGTCAAAGCACTCGTTTATAAAAAATCCGCCTTACTCCTGCAACAAAAGCCATTAACCGCCTGGCTTCCTTTGTTGGAAATCGCTCAACCGGTCTATGACATATATATCCACATTTACAGGATGTTCAACGGGAAAAAAGATTTTACAAATAATGTGGCATGAAATAATATGCCAATGTGCTAATTGGCATATTATTATTCAAATCGAATACTTTTTGCCGGATGGATTTTGGTTATCAGGTAGGAAGGCCCAAGCATCATTAACATAGCAGCGGCCAATGTACCGATGTTCAGCAAAACAATGGAAAAGACGGTCAGGTCGATAGGAACCGCATCCAAATAATAAACGGACGGATCAAGCTTTACGACACGGAAATAAGATTGAACAAGACAAAGTACGATCCCGATTACATTGCCCCATATCATCCCTTTGCCAATCAAGAAAAAGGATATATAGAGGAATATCTTGCGGATACTGGTGTTATTTTCACCCAAGGCCTTCAAAATACCGATCATGTTCGTCCGCTCCAAGATAATAATCAACAGTCCCGAAATCATGGTGAAGCCAGCAACAGCAAGGATCAGTATCAGAATCACCACCACATTAATATCCTGCACCTCCAGCCAGTCGAATATCATCGGATTCAGTTCTTTGATGGAGCGGGTATAGTATGTGTTACCATTCCGGTCTTGCTTCTCAGCAATATCAAAATACAAATCTTCAGCAACCCTGTCCAGGTGGTCATAATCATCCACTTGCAATTCCAAACCGCTCACCTCGTCAGGCGCCCAACCATTCAGGCGGCGTATCTGGCGGATATCAGCTATCACAAACAACTTGTCATAATCAACAAAACCCGTCTCATAAATACCCGTTATACGGAATTTACGAGCACGCACTTCGTCCTGCACAAAATAAGTCAAAAAGGAATCTCCAACTTTCAGCCCCAACAGATTAGCCAGATAACGGGAGAGCAACACATCCGTAGACACCTTATCGGTAGGAAGGATAAACAGCTCACCCTCTTTCAGATTATTACGAAAGAAAGTCCAGTCATAGTCCCGGCCTACACCTTTCAGCACGATCCCCTGGAAATCACTGTCGGTTTTCAAGATTCCCGGCTTCGTGGCAAAACCTTCCACATGCGTAATGCCGGGAAAGGTTTTCAGATGCTCCAGGAGCGTATCGCTCACTGCAATTGGAGTCGATTCGTAAGAAGCATTATTATCAAAGTTCGTGATTTGGATATGTGAGCCGAAACCGATCACTTTATTCCGAATTTCCTTCTTAAAACCAATGACTATAGCCACCGAAAGGATCATAACAGCCAGTCCTAAGGCTATTCCAATCATAGCAATACGAACAACAGGAGGAGTAGCCTGCCGGTCCCCCTCTTTGCTGAAATAGATGCGTTTTGCTATAAAATATTCTAGGCTCAAAGCTATTGAGAATTGAGGATTTTGGATTGACTAGTTTTAATTGTCAATTGTTCATTGTAATTCATTTATACTGTTTTTCCCGGATATGCCTCCAGCGCCTTCTGAAGCACCACGAGTGCCTTCGCCAGATCTTCTTTTTTCAGAACATAAGCCATACGGACTTCATTCTTCCCCAACCCCGGAGTCGTATAGAAACCAGAAGCCGGAGCCATCATGACCGTTTGCCCTTCATATTCGAAGTCACTCAAGCACCAAGCACAGAACTTATCAGCATCATCCACCGGCAACTTTGCCACCGTATAGAAAGCTCCCATCGGAATCGGGGAATATACCCCCGGAATACGATTTAAGCCGTCGATCAAACATTTACGCCGTTCGACATATTCATCATACGTCTCACGGGCATATTCTTCGGAAGCATCCAGAGAAGCCTCAGCAGCAATCTGGCCGATCAGAGGCGGACTCAGACGAGCCTGGCAAAACTTCATAACGGCATTGCGGACCTCTGCATTCTTCGTGATCAACGCACCAATACGGATACCACACTCCGAATAGCGCTTGGAAACTGAATCGATCAGTACAACATTTTGCTCAATCCCTTCCAAATGACAAGCCGAGATATAAGGCGAACCAGTATAAATGAACTCACGGTACACCTCATCCGAGAAAAGATAAAGATCATATTTCTTTACAATATCTCGTATCTGGTTCATTTCACGGCGGGAATATAAATACCCGGTCGGATTATTAGGGTTACAGATCAGGATCGCTTTAGTACGCTCATTGATCAGCTCTTCGAACTTCTCCACTTTTGGTAGGGAAAAACCTTCCTCGATCGTTGTCGTCACCGTACGGATCACCGCCCCCGCCGAAATGGCAAAAGCCATATAGTTGGCATATGCAGGCTCTGGCACGATAATCTCATCACCAGGATTCAGACAACTCAGGAAAGCGAACAATACGGCTTCCGAACCACCTGTTGTAATGATAATATCATCCGCCACGAGATTTATATCATACTTCTTATAATATCCTACTAATTTTTCACGATAACTACGATATCCCTGACTAGGGCTGTATTCCAACACCGATCGATCGATCGTCCGGATCGCATCCAATGCCGCTTGCGGGGTAGGCAGGTCAGGCTGACCGATATTCAAGTGATAGACATGAACACCTCTCTGTTTGGCAGCATCAGCCAACGGGGCAAGTTTACGAATTGGGGAAGCCGGCATATCGACTCCTCGTTGTGAAATATTAGGCATTACTATTACGGTTTGTTTTTAGAATGAGACAAAGGTATACATTTTAGTTGAAAGTTGAAAGTTGAGAGTTGAAAGTTGAGAGCGAAAATAACTTTCAACTTTCAACTCTCAACTTTCAACTCTTTACATTCCCGGACGCGGCGAATCCTTACTTGCATGCATAGTCGAGATAAAGGCATTCGGATCGATTTCCTTCACTTCATCTTTCAAACGGGGCAGGTCTTTACGCTCGGCAATGGTAAAGATGATCTCTTTTTCCTTTCCTTCATACATACCGCGACCATGCAAGAAAGTACCTCGCATCCCCATCTTTCCTACAATCAGTTCTTTTACCTCCTGCGTTTTCTGCGATACGATAAACACCGCCCGGTTTGGATTCTCGGTCTGGAACATTTCCACCACCTTTCCGAATACGAAGATAGCAAACCAAGAGTACAGAGGCACCGCCCAATCTTGGAATACAAGTAACCCCAACATCACCACGGTCGAATCTATGACAATAATCATATTGCTTACCTTCAAATTTGAATTTAGGGCGATCACACGGGCCAACACATCCGTACCGGCGCTCGTACTTTGCGCACGGAACACACAAGTCACTCCAAGTCCCAAAATTGCACCACCGTAAAAGCAAGCAATAAAACTGTCATTCTCAACCAATGGCTGATTAGCAAACAGATATGAAAAACTATCTGTAAAAATGGATATCAAGACAAAAGTCACAATTGTTTTCGGCCCTGACGCCAAACCGAGTTTTTTCATGGCCAAAAGCAACAAAGGCACATTAAAACAAAGAGCAGTCGCACCCATCGGCAATCCTTCGGGCATAAAAGAGAAAAGCCCCTGCGTCACGTGGTGCAAAACAATCGATATACCATACACCCCTCCCGGTACGATTTTATAAGGTGCAAGAAATAAGCTGTAACTAAGTGCCTGCAAAAAAGCACCGATAACGATCAAAGTGTAGTCTGCTACATTTTTTTTCAGCGTGGCATTAGAAACCAGATTAAACGGTTGTTCCATGTTTGCGTTGTTGTTCGATTTTTTGTATTGTTCATTATTTGTTAAAACAGCGCAAAGATATATAAAAAAGGAGAGATTGTACACATAAAGCATACAATCTCTCCTGCTATCAAAAATAACCTAGCCCAGATTGAATTATCAGAAATTCAAAGTGCGGTTATTATTATTTGTCACATTCAACAGAACCACATATTTGCGATACTGTTCAGGTGTAAGAACCTTCTTCATCAACTTCAAATTTCCATAAACAGCCTGACGCATCTTTTTGTCACGCATTTTTTCACTTGCCCGGAGACTTTCCCCTTGCATATCCAGAAAATACTCATTGATATTTGCTACTTCATTGGCCTGATAAGAGGACAACTGCAAATAGTTGCTCAATTTTTCAAAGTTAATAGCAAACGGTTCTTTACTCACATTGTTACGGTTCTCGCGTGCAAAACCCATTGTTGCACATAATAAAACGGCTGCAACAGCCATACCTAAACGTCTCATAATACCTAAACATTAAATTGTTAAACCTAAACACAGGGGCCATTTGCCCCTTTTCTTTTTACCTTTTATCTTTTCGTTACTGCAAATATAACAATGTGTTTTATAATATTGTTCTTGAACATATTCAAATATTGTTAACGATTAGCAAATTGGATACTATTTAACAATTAAGAAATCTTTTTGAAGCTCAAATGAAACATTTACTACAAATAAGACACCATACTCCCTATCAAACAACCGAATCGATAGTGCACAGATATTAACATCAGAAATTTCGTCATGACTACTTACAAATCGGACGACCTTTGATTTACAAAGCCAGTCTGGGTTGGGATTCCAATTCAAGCAAGAACTTTTTAGCCGGAAGCCCGCCGCCGTAACCTGTCAACGAACGGTCACTACCGATCACCCGATGGCAAGGAGCGAATATCGATATGGAGTTTGCACCATTGGCATTGGCAACCGCACGGACTGCTTTGGACATACCGATACGCTGGGCCATTTCACCATAAGAAACTGTCTTTCCAAAAGGTATTTCCAGCAATTCGTTCCATACTGTTTTTTGAAAGTCCGTACCAACAAAGAGAAGCGGCACATCAAACTCTTTACGCTTTCCGGCAAAAAACTCGTCGAGTTGCCTTGCTGCTTTCTCAATTACTTCCGATGTACCTACCTCAAATTCGGAACACAGCATCCGTTTCAATCTCCGGTCTACATGATCACGATGTTTTTCTACCTGCCAGTCACATAAACAAAGTTTGTCACCAAACGAACCGAGTAGCAACAGGCCGCAGGGCGATTCGTAACGCTGTACTTTGATAATATTTTTCTCTTTCTTCATAATAAACTTATACTAATAATTTATGCTTCTCATACGATGGCCTCACCCAACGCAGATAAACACCAAGCGAAGCCAGACAACAACCGGCTCCCACTCCATAGGCCACAGCCAATCCGGCACAGGAAGCGATAAAACCGGCCGAAAGCATCCCGATACCGACACCCAAATCAAAAGAGGTCAGATAAGTAGAAGTCGCCGTTCCACGCATATTATGTGGAGCGACATTGACAAAGAGGCATTGGAAAGCCGGAACCCCTACTCCATACCCGATACCGATCATCAAGGCGCAGACAAAGAAAACCCAAGACTGGTGGACAGTTGCAAACACGGTAAACGTCACCAACAAGCAGACCGCAGAACAGACCGATACCCAATGAATCTTCCCATGATCGACCAGCCTACCGGAGACCAGCCGCGACGTCCCCACTCCTACCGCCATATAAATAAAGAAATAGCCAGGATTGGCCACTTCTATTTCCTTTCCGTACAAAACGACAAAAGAAGTAATCATCCCATAAGGAATTGCAACCAGGATATAAGCGAGCGCAGCCGGCAACGCCTTCACCAGGATAAAACGGTCGAGGGAAAAATGCGGCCGCGGAACCTTTTCTCGCTTCGGATAGCGGATCAGGCAGACAGAACCGACCCCGATAAAAGCAGCCATCCAACCAATAAAGACAACCAGATTAAACCCACCTTTCCCATAGATGGCAACAGCTGCCAACGGAGCCAACGACATCGCCAAATTGATTGTCAGACCGTAAAATCCCATTCCTTCACCACGCCGGGAGGAAGGGATCACATCAATCGCAATCGTATTGCCGGCAACCGAAGTCAACCCCATAAAACCACCCTGAACGAAACGGACAGCCATAATAGTCAACATAGTCGTGGCAATCAGATACCCGCCGAACATGAAAGCAAAAACGAAGAAGGCGAAAAGATATAAAGGCTTACGCGAAAAGCAATCCACCAAAAAACCCGAAAAAGGCCGGACACAGAGCAGACCGATTGTATAACTGGACAACGCGATCCCCACATTTGCCGTACTGATCCCCAAAACTTCCACCAGATAGACCGGCATCGTCGGCATCAGCATATAGAAAGAGAAGTTCATCAGGAAATAAGAAATGCAACATTGCACAAAATTCCGATTCCATAATATGGGTTTACAATCTTTCATTTTATTCACGCCAGTTCACTCAATTCCAGCCAGCGCATTGTTTTTTCATCTATTTCTTCTATCACTTTTGCGATACGTTCGGATTTAGCCAACAGTTCGTCATTGCTCAACGTACCGCTGCTCATGGCCGTTTCCAACTCTGCTTTTTCGGCTTCAAGCAGAGGAATCTCGACCTCGAGCGCTTCAAACTCCTTGCGTTCCTTGAAAGTCAGTTTCTTTTTCTGCACCTTTTCAAGACGCGACGTTTTCTCCACAGTGGGGGCCATTCTTGCCTGTCGTGCAGCTTCAGTCTCTTTTTCCAACTGATCCTGCACCTCTTTCCACTCGCGATATTGCGTGTAGTTGCCCGGAAAATCCTTTATATCGGCATTTCCCCGAAACACCAACAGATGATCGACCACCTTATCCATAAAATAGCGGTCGTGCGACACGACGATCGCACATCCTTTGAAGTTCCGCAGATATTCCTCCAACACATTCAGCGTGACGATATCCAGGTCGTTCGTCGGTTCGTCGAGCACAAGAAAGTTCGGGCTACGCATCAAGACCGTGCAGAGATATAAACGGCGTTTTTCTCCCCCACTCAGCTTGTAAACGTAATTATGCTGTTTTTCCGGAGCGAAAAGGAAATAGTTCAGGAACTGTGAAACACCCATCTTCTTCCCGTCACCGAGGTCAACATATTCCGCGATATTCTGGACCACATCGATCACCTTCATCTGCTCGTCGAACTGGAGGCCGTCTTGGCTGTAATAACCGAACCGGACCGTTTCTCCTACGTCAAAACGACCGCTGTCAGGCTCCACTTCCCCCATCAGCATCTTGATGAAAGTAGATTTTCCCGTTCCGTTATTCCCGACAATCCCCATCTTTTCATAACGGGCGAATATATAGTTAAAATCTTCCACGATCTTCAGATCGCCGAAACGTTTCGAAACATGTTCCGCCTCGAAAATCTTCGATCCGATATACGACGCCTTCACATCCAAGTTGACATTACCGGCCTCATGCTGCTGTTTGGCTTTCTTTTCAAGCTCGTAGAAAGCATCGATCCGGTACTTCGCCTTTGTCCCACGCGCCTGCGGCTGACGGCGCATCCAGTCGAGCTCCTTGCGAAGCAAGTTACTGGCCCGGTCCACCTCGGCATTCAACGCGTCCATTCGTTCTTGTCGTTTTTCCAGATAATAGCTGTAATTTCCTTTATACTGATAAATCTGTTTCCGGTCTATCTCGATAATCTCACTACAGACACGATCCAGAAAATAACGGTCGTGCGTCACCATCAAAATACTAATGTTCGCGCGAGAAAGATATCCTTCCAGCCATTCGGTCATTTCCAAGTCCAGGTGGTTGGTTGGCTCGTCAAGGATGATCAATTCGGGATCGGTGATCAACACGTTTGCCAAAGCCACCCTTTTCAACTGCCCGCCGGAAAGCGTTTCCATCTTCTGGTCGAAGTTATGGATTTTCAGCTGTCCCAAAATCTGCTTGGTACGCTGTTCATAATCCCAGGCTTTCAAGTTATCCATCCTAAGCAGGATATCTTCGAGATTGGAATGATCGCCGCTTGCCATCGCCTGCTCATATTCGGCGATCAAACGCACCGTCTCGTTCGGAGAGTAGAAACACGCTTGCAAAACAGTCAGGCCGTCCGGATAATGCGGCATCTGTTCCAGGTAGCCAACCCGCAGATCATTTCGGAACACAACCGCCCCGCTGTCATAATCCTCCTTTCCGGCTATAATATTTAGCAAAGTCGTTTTCCCCGTACCATTCTTAGCTATCAGCCCGACCTTCTGCCCTTGCGCGATTCCGAAAGTGATATCTTCGAATAAAACCAAATCGCCGAAGCTTTTAGTCAACTTATCTATTTGTAAATAACTTATCATATATTCATATCTGCTTTAAATGCAGGACAAAGATACAAAAAGATCAAGCACGATGGATGGGATTATTTCGTATATTCATGCCGAAACAGTTGCCTGCTGACAATTGTCGGCAAACAACAACTACGGCGGAAAAATCCAATTATCAGAAGGGAAAACCAGATTATCCGGCAGACGATTCAACAATATATGCCAAGCTGTTTTAAACAATCCTCTTAACAAATATGTTCCCTTTTATAATAAATTATTATTTTTGCCGCTTTAGATAAATTTTAACAGATACACTATGTTGACAACAATGATCATCGTGTTCCTGATAGGATATTTACTTATCGCTCTGGAACATCCGCTAAAAATCAATAAAGCGGGAACAGCACTCCTGACTGGAACAATCCTTTGGGTTTTATATACATTGGGGGCCCCTCAATTTATTCCGACCGCTTCAGCCGAAGAATTTAAACTTTTTTTAGACGCATTCCCATTCATAAAGGATCTGCCCTATGCAGACCAGTGCATCCGTTTCGTCATCGACCATCAGATACTGGATAGTATCGGTGAGATCGCAGAGACTTTGATCTTCCTGATCGGGGCGATGATCACCGTAGAACTCGTCGATTCTCACGAAGGGTTTATGTTCATCACCAACCGCATCACCACCAACAGCAAGCGGAAGTTATTGTTCGTCATTGCTACGATCACCTTTTTCATGTCGGCAGTCCTGGACAACCTGACTACTTCCATCGTCATGGTCATGCTGATCCGGAAATTAATCGGCAATTATAAAGAGCGTTGGATTTTCGGTAGCATCATCGTGATTGCCGCCAACAGTGGCGGGGCCTGGTCACCCATCGGCGACGTGACAACGATCATGTTGTGGGTAAGAGGAAATATCTCGACTTCGGCAACGATCCCGCATCTATTTTTACCGAGCCTCGTATCGGCATTAGTCCCGGTATTGATCATATCCCGCTATTTGCACGGCAAAGTTACGCCTCCCAACGCTTTTGAGGAAAACCGTGACAACCTTCTATTAAAAGTATTGAAAGCGAACGAAAAACTAGCGATCCTCTGCATCGGCGTGTTCTGTCTGCTGTTCGTCCCGGTGTTTAAAACGATCACGCACCTGCCCCCTTTCATGGGGATTTTGATGGGAGTCGGTATCCTGTGGATATTCACTGAATTGATGTACCGGAAAACTCCGATCAACGAGGACCTGAAACTCCGTTTATCGAAAGTAGTGAGCCGTATAGACGGAGCTACTCTGATGTTCTTCCTCGGTATCTTACTGGCTGTGGACGCACTGCGTTGCAGTGGTGTTTTAGGCAGTTTTTCCCTCTGGTTGGACGATACGATCGGCAATGTATATGCCGTCAACCTGATTATCGGAACGCTCTCCGCCATCGTCGATAACGTTCCGCTCGTCGCCGGTGCTATCGGAATGTACCCCGTTGCCTCGGATGCGATGGTCGCTACGGCTGCTGATCCGGCTTATATAGCCAATTTCGTACAAGACGGCGTGTTCTGGCAATTCCTAGCCTATTGTGCCGGCGTGGGTGGCAGCATGCTGATCATCGGTTCTGCTGCCGGAGTTGTCGTTATGGGACTGGAAGGGATCAATTTCATCTGGTATCTAAAAAGAATCTCGTTGCTCGCACTGGCCGGCTATCTGTCGGGAGCCGCTGTTTACATCCTACAAAATGTACTATTAGGCATATAAAAAGATTCTTATTATATTTGTCGGCAATAAATATAAATATACACAATGAATTTCATTTCCAAACTATTCAAGAAGAAAGAAGAAGAAACAGAAGTCGTATCGAAAGGCTCCGTAGAGGAGTTCGTTACGCTGATCCGCGTGTATTACCAGGCGGTAATGGCTGTGCAGTTAGGTATCACCAACCTCAATATATTGAACGATATGGCGTTGTTCAAACGGATGCTTAAGATCCCGACTCAGAACAACAAGTTGGGCATAGCCGAGAAATCCCGTTCCCGCAAAATCCTAATGCAGGAATACGGGCTGAACGAAAACTTCTTCAAGGAAATCGATGCCTCCATCAAAAAGAACTGCAAGACGCAGAACGACATCAAATCCTATTTCATCATGTATCAGGGATTCAACAACGACCTGTTCTCCCTGCTCGACAACCTGATGCAATGGAAATTCCGCTTCTCCATGCTAGTGAAGAAACTGTTATATTCGCAGACACAAAAGACCATCCATGAGATTGTAACCCGTTCGGAATGGAAAGATGTCAGTGTTCAGAAAGTCGCCTGGAGAATACGGAAATACAAAGAAACGCTCGGCTATTCGGAAGAATGGATGACCGACTTCGTGTACAATGTCGTGCTGATGGCCAAAGAAGATGCCAAAAGACAGAAGAAAGAAGACAAATAACACCGTGACTATATGAGCTACCTGTTCTTAGAATACCCGAAATGCAACACCTGCCGAAATGCAAAAAAATGGCTGGATGAGCATAAAATAACGTACGAGGATCGTCATATCATCGATCGCAATCCTTCTGTCGAAGAACTGACAGAATGGATCAAACGCAGCAAGCTTCCTTTGAAAAACTTTTTCAACACCAGCGGACTGGTTTATAAGGAGATGAAATTGAAGGACAAGCTGCCTGCGATGAGCGAAGCGGAACAGATCGCTTTGCTGGCTTCGGACGGCAAATTGATCAAGCGCCCTTTGCTGATCAGTGAAAATCAAGTTTTGGTCGGTTTCAAAGCGGACGAATGGAACAACCTGGTAAAATAATGAAAACGCCAGCCACTCAGCCGATAGAGCAACATCCGTTAGGGTTCTTCCTCCCGGAAAACACGAAATTATTGATGCTGGGCAGTTTCCCACCTCCGCGTGCACGCTGGTCGATGAATTTCTACTATCCGAATATCCAAAACGACATGTGGCGGATACTCGGACTGGTTTTCTATAACGATAAAGAATATTTCTTAGAAACCAAAAAAGCTTTCAGTGAAGAGAAAGCAAAAGCCTTCTGCCGGGAAAAAGGGATCGGAATCGGTGATACGGCTATGGAAATCATCCGTTTAAAGAATAATGCTTCCGACAACTTCCTGCAAGTGGTCACACCGTTGAACCCGGTTGAGGTTCTGGCCAAAATACCAGAATGCGAAGCAATCGTCGTAACAGGTCAAAAGGCAATGGACACGCTTATCGCCACGCTGCCTCCGGTTGAAGAACCCAAAGTCGGCTCCTACTCCCGTTTCACCCTGTCGAGCCGCATTTTCCATCTCTACCGCATGCCTTCTTCCTCCCGGGCTTACCCCAAGCCGTTAGAGGAAAAGGCCGCAGTATATAAACAGATGTTCGAGGATTTAAAGATGATATAAATCAGTCACTTTCGGCTTGATCCTAAAGTAACCATCATCCGCAATGAAAATACCGGTTTACCAGTTCAAGCATTCCTTCCGGATCATTTTTCAGGTCTTCACGTAATGTCGTGTCGTCATAACTTTCCAGTTTTTTTATGATACCGTCAATCATGCTCGGACTAAAGACATTATGCTGTTCGAATACCCTCCTCTGCTGTTGCAGGCGTTTGGCAGAGGCGGCACAGCTATCCGGCAATTGGTCCAATGTTTCCAAACGAGCCTTGTTTTCTTCCTGATGAATATTCACGTTCACATAAGTCTTTTCTGCAATATCCAACGCATCCGGGATCTCAAACCCGTAGCGGCAAGCGACCGCCAATCCCGCCAACAACTGATATAAATCGGCCGATCCGTCCGGCGAACGCATTTCGACCGTCTGCTTCTGCGTCGTGTCATAATGACTATCTGCCTCCAACGGGTTTGCCAGCGAACACATATCCTTCTTGGCAGCCCACCCCAACGGAACACGCACTAAAACAGAGCGGTTACGGTCGCCCCAGCAAATATTCGTCGGAGCCTCCTGGTGAGGAACCAGACGGAAATAAGAAGTCGGATTCGTATTGCCGAAAGCCGTAATGGACGGAGCTAACTTCATCATGCCGGCAATTGCCTTACGAGCCGTTTCCGACAAAACGCCATCCTGCAACATCTGATTCTTGCCATCCTTCATAATACGCATATGTATATGCAAGCCGGAACCCGCTTTTCCAGCCGTAATCTTCGGAGCAAACGTAATGTTCAACCCGTACTCGTATGCCAAATTACGGATCACCCATTTGGCGATCATCAACTGGTCGGCGGCATCTTCCACCCGCGTAGGCAGGAATTCAATCTCATTCTGTTCATATATTTTACCATTCAAGGTAAAATTACCAACTTCCGAATGCCCGTATTTTATCTGTCCTCCCGCTTGTGCAATATATTGCATACATTGCGTACGGAACTGGTTGAACTTCGCATAAGGCCCCGATTCATGATATCCGCGTTGATCAGTTGCCGGGAACAAATCTTCCTCATCCGCAATCACATAATACTCCAGCTCTCCCATCGCCTCGAACTGCATACCTGTCACATCCGAAAACGCCTTGCTTGCCTTGTGCAGCGTATATTCAGGCGAGCTTTCCAACGGTTCGCCATCCTTATTAAAGAACGAGCACAGCATGCTCAACGTCGGCAATTCGGAAAAAGGATCGATAAACGCCGTACGGAAACGCGGAATCACATACAAGTCGCTGCTACCCGCCTCGATAAACGAAAACAGGCTGGAACCGTCCACACGCTCCCCGCAGGTCAGGATTGCATCCAGATATGCAGCATTGTTAATAACAAAATTCAATGTTTTCAAGCGCCCGTCACCTGCAGGATACATAAAGTTCACCATCCGGATATTCTTCTCCTTAATGTACGATACGATATCCGCCTTTGTAAATTCGGCAGATGGCTTCTGAAGGAACTCAACCAAAAGGTTGGCATTCATGTCTAATTCGTCTTTCATGTCTTTGTCGATTGTTTGTATAATTATATACCCGATTAACAACTCTATTACACCAAAGATAGGAAAGAAATTCCGGGAATCACCAAAGAATCGAGAAAATAAGTGGTTTCATCAACTATTTTTCGTACATATAGTTGGAATTATAGAATATTCTCTTACCTTTGCACTCGCAAACACGGAAGTAGCTCAGTTGGTAGAGCACTGGTCTCCAAAACCAGGTGTCGGGAGTTCGAGCCTCTCATCCCGTGCTAAATAAAGATAATATGTTCAAGAAATTTGTGAATTATTGCAAAGTTTGTTACAACGAACTTGCGCATAAAACTACATGGCCTACAGGTGCCGAACTCACGCACAGTGCTATGATTGTATTATCTGCTTCCCTTGTCATAGCTTGTGTCGTGTTCGCAATGGATCAGCTCTTTGAGTGGATCATGAGTATGGTTTATCCAGGTTAATTTATCGGAAAATGGCTGAAACAGGAAAGAATTGGTATGTCTTGCGTGCTGTAAGTGGCAAAGAGGCTAAGGTGAAGGAATACATTGAGGCTGAAATGAAACACAACACGTTATTGTCGACACATGTTTCTCAGGTTATCATACCTATGGAGAAGCATGCTTCTTTGCGTAATGGCAAGAGAGTCATCAAAGAGAAGATTTCTCTTCCCGGCTATGTTTTCGTTGAGGCCTCTCTCGTTGGAGATGTTGCGCATACCTTGCGTTTCATGCCCAATGTCCTTGGCTTTCTTGGTGGACTAGACAATCCTTCTCCAGTTCCGCAGGCAGACATAAATCGTATGCTTGGTACTGCAGAAGAAACAGAGCTTGTAGACGATGTTAATATTCCGTATGTTGTCGATGAAACTGTGAAGGTTATTGATGGTCCTTTCAGCGGCTTTAGCGGTGTGATTGAAGAAGTCAACAGTGAAAAGCGTAAGTTGAAGGTGATGGTCAAGATTTTCGGAAGAAAGACTCCATTGGAATTAGGTTTTATGCAAGTTGAAAAAGAAGGCTGATGCATTGTTACGGGTGTATCGCATCTTTTTATACTAATCATTTAACATATAAACAAAAATGGCTAAAGAAGTTGCTGGATTAATCAAGTTACAGATTAAAGGTGGCGCAGCGAATCCCTCTCCTCCTGTAGGACCGGCTTTGGGTTCGAAGGGTATTAATATTATGGGATTCTGCAAGGAGTTCAACGCCAGAACCCAGGATAAGGCAGGTAAGATTATTCCTGTCGTTATCACCTACTACACCGACAAGTCATTCAGCTTCGAGCTTAAGACTCCGCCTGCAGCTGTTCAGCTTAAAGAGGCAGCCAAGGTTAAGAGTGGCTCAGCACAGCCTAATCGTCAGAAAGTTGCCAGCGTGACTTGGGATCAGGTTAGAGCAATAGCAGAGGACAAGATGAAAGATCTTAACTGCTTCACTGTGGAGGCAGCGATGAAGCTTGTTGCCGGTACTGCAAGAAGTATGGGTATAACTGTAAAAGGGGATTTCCCTGGTAAATAATTTATAACTTCAATTAGAAAAATGAGTAAACTGACAAAAAATCAAAAATCAGTAGCTGATAAGGTTGAAGCAGGGAAAGCATACTCTTTGATGGAGGCATCAGAGCTTGTTAAGGAAATAACTACGACTAAGTTTGATGCTTCTGTAGATATAGATGTACGCTTAGGCGTTGACCCGCGTAAGGCAAACCAGATGGTTCGTGGCGTAGTTTCGCTTCCAAATGGCACTGGTAAGGTTACACGCGTGCTCTGTCTTTGTACACCGGATGCTGAAGCTGCTGCCAAAGAGGCTGGTGCAGACTATGTCGGTCTTGACGAATATATCGAAAAGATTAAAGGCGGATGGACTGATGTGGATGTTATCATAACAATGCCGTCATGCATGGGTAAGATAGGTCCTTTGGGACGTGTTCTCGGACCGCGTGGACTTATGCCTAACCCAAAGAGCGGCACAGTGACAATGGATGTTGCTAAGGCAGTAAAAGAGGTTAAGCAAGGTAAGATAGACTTTAAAGTTGACAAGGCCGGTATTATTCACACATCTATCGGTAAGGTCAGCTTTACAGCAGAGCAGATTATGCAGAATGCAAAGGAGTTTATCGCTACTGTTATAAAGCTTAAACCGTCTGCTGCTAAAGGTACATATATTAAGAGTATCTTTATTTCTAGCACTATGAGTAAGGGTATCAAGGTTGATCCTAAATCAGTTGAGTAACTCTAAAAGTTTTGTAAAATGAGAAAAGAAGTAAAAGATACTATTATAAATGAACTAGGTCAGAAACTGAAGGAATATCCTCATTTCTATCTGGTTGATGTTACAGGTCTGAATGCGGAGGCTACAAGTAACTTGCGCCGCAAGTGTTTTAAGAGCGAAATCAAGATGGTTGTTGTGAAGAACACTCTTCTTCACAAGGCTTTCGAGGCTTCAGACGTGGATTTTGAACCTTTGTATTGTACTCTGAAAGGTACGACAGCCGTATTGTTTACACATACAGCAAATGTTCCTGCAAAGCTTTTGAAAGAGTATACTAAGGAAGGTATCCCCGCACTTAAAGGTGCATATGCAGAAGAATGCGTATACGTAGGTGCAGACAAGCTCTCTGAACTTGCTTCACTGAAGAGCAAGAACGAAGTTATTGCTGAAATTGTCGCATTGCTGCAGTCTCCCGCCAAGAATGTTGTTTCTGCACTTCAGTCTGGTGCGAACACGATTCATGGTGTCCTGAAAACTTTGGGTGAGCGCCCGGAGTAACAAAAAACAATTATTAATATAAAAAACAATTAAAATTTTAAATAAAATGGCAGATATCAAAGCTATTGCTGAAGAGTTAGTAAATCTTACAGTAAAAGAAGTAAATGAGTTGGCAACAGTCCTGAAGGACGAGTATGGAATCGAGCCCGCTGCTGCAGCCGTAGCTGTAGCTGCTGGACCTGCAGCCGGTGGTGCAGCTGGTGAGGCAGAGGAGAAGACTTCTTTCGACGTTGTTCTCGCTGAAGTAGGTGGTGCAAAACTTCAGGTTGTTAAGGCAGTTAAGGAAGCTTGCGGTCTTGGCTTGAAAGAGGCTAAGGATCTTGTAGACGGCGCTCCTGCTACAATCAAGGAAGGTCTTTCTAAAGAAGAGGCTGAGAACTTGAAGAAGGCTATCGAAGAGGCTGGTGCCAAGGTAGAACTCAAGTAATAATAAATCTTATAAATTCGCGGCAAGACAATGATTTTGTCTATGCAGTGTGAATCTTTTTAAAATACGGTTAGAATCTTCCAGGTAGGTAGGTTCTAACCTTTTTGTGTCTTTTCATTTATTATAAATATTAATATCTTCTGATGGCTTCAAAAATTGTTGATAACAGAGTTAATTTTGCCAGCATCCACAATCCGATGCCATATCCGGATTTTCTTGATGTGCAGCTTAAGTCGTTTAAGGACTTCCTTCAGATGGACACTCCCCCCGAAGAACGCAAGAACGATGGTCTCTATAAGGTTTTTTCAGAGAATTTCCCTATTACGGACACCAGAAATAACTTTGTTCTTGAGTTCCTCGATTATTATATAGACCCGCCTCGCTACACAATTGAAGAATGTCTTGAGCGCGGGCTTACATACAGTGTGCCTTTGAAGGCAAAGATGAAATTGTATTGTACTGATCCGGATCATGAGGATTTCGGTACATTCATACAGGATGTTTTCCTGGGTACAATTCCTTATATGACGAGCAACGGCACATTCATCATTAATGGTGCCGAGCGTGTTGTCGTTTCACAGTTGCACCGTTCTCCTGGCGTTTTCTTCGGACAGGGCGTGCATGCAAACGGCACTGTGCTTTATTCTGCACGAATCATTCCTTTCAAAGGCTCGTGGATAGAGTTTGCCACAGATATCAACAATGTAATGTATGCTTATATCGACCGTAAGAAGAAATTGCCTGTAACGACTCTTCTTCGTGCGATTGGATATGAGCAGGACAAGGATATCCTTCAGATTTTTGATCTTGCAGAAGAAGTCAAGGTCAACAAGAAGAATATGAAGGCAGCCATCGGACGTAAGCTTGCCGCACGTGTTCTGAAAAGCTGGAATGAGGATTTCGTAGACGAGGATACTGGTGAGGTTGTTTCCATCGAGCGTAACGAAGTCATCATGGAGCGTGAGACTGAACTCACAGAGGATAACATCGTCGACATAATAGAGAGCGGCACCCCTTCTGTGTTGCTTCATAAGGATGCGGAGGCTGCAAACAAATATTCGATAATCTTCAACACACTCGCAAAAGATCCGAGCAACTCTGAGAAAGAGGCAGTGCTGTATATATACAGACAGCTCCGTAATGCCGATCCTGCAGATGACGCGAGTGCCCGTGAAGTGTTCCAGAATCTGTTCTTCTCTGACAAGCGTTATGACTTGGGAGAAGTGGGACGTTATCGTATAAACAAGAAACTTGGTCTTGACACGGAGTCAGACATTCGAGTGCTGACAAAGGACGATATAATCGAAATCATAAAGTACCTTATTCAGCTTATCAACTCTAACGCAACGGTGGACGATATCGACCACTTGTCCAACCGTCGTGTGCGTACCGTCGGAGAGCAGTTGAGCAATCAGTTCTCCATCGGTCTTGCCCGTATGAGCCGTACGATACGCGAGCGCATGAATGTGCGTGACAGTGAAGTGTTCCAGCCTACAGATCTGATTAACGCAAAGACAATCTCAAGCGTAATCAATTCTTTCTTCGGTACAAACCCGTTGTCACAGTTTATGGACCAGACCAACCCGTTGGCAGAGGTAACACACAAACGCCGTCTGTCTGCTCTTGGTCCCGGCGGACTTTCACGTGAGCGTGCCGGATTCGAGGTGCGTGACGTTCATTACACACATTACGGACGTCTCTGTCCTATCGAGAGTCCTGAAGGTCCTAACATCGGACTTATATCGTCGCTTTGCGTTTATGCTACCATCAACGAGCTCGGATTTATTGAGACTCCCTACCGAAAGGTTACTGACGGTAACGTCAATCTTAATAATGATGATGTTGTATATCTCACTGCCGAGGAAGAGCAGGATCACATCATCGGACAGGGAAATGCACCTCTTCGTGAAGACGGTTCGTTCATACGCGACTATGTGAAATGCCGTCAGGACGCCGACTTCCCTGTAGTAGCACCCGACCAGGTCGATCTTATGGACGTGTCCCCGCAGCAGATTGCGTCTGTTTCCGCCGGACTCATTCCGTTCCTCGAGCATGACGACGGTCACCGTGCGCTGATGGGATGTAACATGATGCGCCAGGCTGTTCCTCTTCTTCACAACGACGCGCCTATTGTCGGTACAGGACTCGAGAAGCAGGTGTGTGAGGATTCACGCACTATGATTACGGCTGAAGGCGACGGAGTAATCGAATACGTTGACGCAACGACAATACGTATATTGTACGACCGCACGGAGGACGAGGAGTTCGTCAGCTTCGAACCCGCGTCTAAGGAATACCGCATTCCTAAGTTCCGCCGTACGAACCAGAATATGACAATCGACCTGCGTCCTATCTGTAACAAGGGTCAGCGCGTAAAGGCAGGCGACATCCTTACTGAGGGATATGCAACTGAGAATGGAGAGCTCGCCCTTGGACGCAACCTGCTTGTGGCTTACATGCCTTGGAAAGGTTACAACTATGAGGACGCCATCGTGCTGAGCGAGCGTATGGTGCGCGACGATGTACTTACGTCAGTGCATGTGGATGAGTACTCGCTTGACGTGCGCGAGACAAAGCGAGGTATGGAGGAATTCACGAGCGACATACCAAATGTCAGCGAGGAAGCCACCAAAGACCTTGACGACAATGGAGTCATCCGCATCGGTGCGCGTGTCGAACCGGGCGACATCCTCATCGGTAAGATTTCGCCTAAAGGTGAGAGCGACCCGTCTCCAGAGGAGAAACTTCTCCGCGCCATCTTCGGTGACAAGGCTGGAGACGTAAAGGATTCTTCTTTGAAAGCCAATCCATCACTCAGTGGTGTGGTGATTGACAAGAAGATGTTCTCCCGTGCTGTCAAGACACGCGAGTCGAAGAAACAGGACAAGGTGCTGCTCGCTAAGATAGACGAGGAACATGAGGCAAAGAACAACGATCTTAAGGATATTCTTGTAGAGAAACTGCTTATTCTCACTGAGGATAAGGTTTCGCAGGGTGTGAAGGATTATTCCGGTGCGGAGATTATCACAAAGGGCAGCAAGTTTACTGCTCCTATACTCAAGAACCTCGAGTATGACGGCATCCAGTCTAACGGATGGACAGACGACGCGCACACCAATGAGCTCATCCAGAAGCTCATAATGAACTATATACGCAAGTATAAGCTTCTTGATGCCGAACTGAAGCGCAGAAAGTTCGCCATTACCATAGGTGACGAGCTTCCTTCCGGCATTCTTCAGATGGCAAAGGTTTATATTGCGAAGAAACGTAAGATAGGAGTGGGCGACAAGCTTGCCGGACGTCACGGAAACAAGGGTATCGTGTCGCGTATCGTGCGCATGGAAGACATGCCGTTCCTTGAGGACGGACGTCCTGTGGATATCGTGTTGAACCCTCTGGGCGTGCCTTCACGTATGAACCTCGGTCAGATATTCGAGGCAATTCTCGGTGCTGCAGGAAAGAAACTCGGCGTTAAGTTCGCCACACCTATCTTCGACGGTGCAAAGCTTGACGACCTTTCTGAATGGACGGACAAGGCAGGACTTCCGCACCTGTGCTCAACCCATCTTTACGACGGTGAGACAGGCGAGCGTTTCGACCAGCCGGCGACCGTGGGTATAACCTACTTCTTGAAACTCGGTCATATGGTAGAGGATAAGATGCACGCACGTTCCATCGGTCCGTACTCGCTCATCACACAGCAGCCTCTTGGAGGTAAGGCACAGTTCGGTGGCCAGCGTTTCGGTGAGATGGAGGTTTGGGCACTCGAGGCATTCGGTGCCAGTCATGTGCTTCAGGAGATTCTTACAATCAAGTCCGACGACACTGTCGGCCGTTCAAAGGCATATGAGGCAATTGTCAAGGGCGACCCGATGCCTACCCCGGGAATACCGGAGTCTCTCAATGTGCTTCTGCACGAGCTCCGTGGTCTTGGTTTAAGTGTCAAACTCGATTAATCCCGAACACCCTAAATTATAAAAGATATGGCTTTTAAGAAAGATACAAAAATAAAGAACAATTTCACGAAGATCACCGTCGGTCTTGCTTCGCCTGAAGAGATTCTCGAGAACTCTTATGGTGAGGTCACCAAACCAGAGACAATTAATTACAGGACTTACAAGCCGGAGCGTGACGGACTGTTCTGCGAGCGCATTTTCGGTCCTACACGCGACTATGAGTGTGCGTGCGGAAAGTATAAGCGCATACGCTATAAGGGCATTGTCTGCGACCGGTGCGGTGTCGAAGTCACTGAGAAGAAGGTACGCCGTGAGCGCAGCGGACACATAGAGCTTGTTGTCCCTGTAGCGCACATATGGTATTTCCGTTCTCTGCCCAACAAGATAGGCTATCTGCTCGGAATGCCTACAAAGCGTCTTGATTCGGTGATATATTACGAGAAATATGTCGTTGTGCAGCCGGGTGCTCTTGAAGGACGCAAGGATGCCGAGGGCATCGAGATAAACGGCTCGCACAAGATGGACTTCCTTTCTGAGGAGGAATATATCGACATCATCGAGAACAAGCTCGATCCGCATAACGAATATCTCGACGATTCAGACCCCAACAAGTTCATTGCCAAAATGGGTGCTGAGGCGATTTACGACCTTTTGTCTACAATCGATCTCGACGCACTTTCTTACGAACTGCGCGACCGTGCCAACAACGACTCTTCGCAGCAGCGCAAGACCGAGGCGCTCAAACGCCTGCAGGTAGTGGAGGCGTTCCGTTCGAGCCGTGGTGTAAACCGTCCTGAGTGGATGATAATGAAGATTATTCCGGTCATTCCGCCGGAGCTCCGTCCGCTCGTTCCGCTTGATGGCGGTCGTTTCGCCACATCCGACCTCAACGACCTCTACCGTCGTGTCATCATACGTAACAACCGTCTGAAGCGTCTTGTAGAGATAAAGGCTCCCGAGGTCATTCTCCGAAACGAGAAGCGTATGCTTCAGGAAGCTGTCGACAGTCTTTTCGACAACTCGCGCAAGAGTTCTGCCGTCAAGAGCGACAGCAACCGTCCGCTGAAGTCATTGTCCGATTCGCTTAAGGGAAAACAGGGACGTTTCCGTCAGAACCTTCTCGGTAAGCGTGTCGACTATTCCGCACGTTCGGTCATCGTTGTAGGTCCGGAGCTTAAAATGGGCGAGTGCGGTCTGCCTAAACTCATGGCAGCCGAGCTTTACAAGCCGTTCATCATACGCAAGCTCATCGAGCGCGGCATCGTGAAAACTGTCAAGAGCGCAAAGAAGATTGTCGACCGTCGCGAGCCCGTCATCTGGGATATTCTCGAGAATGTGATGAAGGGTCATCCCGTGCTCCTCAACCGTGCGCCGACACTTCACCGTCTCGGTATACAGGCATTCCAGCCGAAGCTCATAGAGGGTAAGGCCATCCAGCTCCATCCGCTGGCATGTACGGCGTTCAACGCCGACTTCGACGGCGACCAGATGGCTGTCCACCTCCCTCTGAGCAATGAGGCGATTCTTGAGGCACAGATACTGATGCTCCAGAGCCACAACATCCTCAACCCGGCAAACGGTGCTCCTATCACTGTGCCGTCACAGGACATGGTTCTCGGACTCTACTATATCACAAAGATACGTCCGGGCGCAAAGGGCGAAGGACTCGTGTTCTATGGTCCGGAAGAAGCACTCATCGCACACAACGAAGGCAAGTGCGACCTTCACGCACCTGTTAAGGTTGTTGTCAATGACCTTGTCGACGGTGTGATGCAGAAACGCATGGTCGACACTTCTGTAGGACGTGTCATTGTCAATCAGATTATTCCTGAGGAGGTAGGCTATTTCAACGACATCATCTCCAAGAAGACACTGCGCGGCATCATTGCCGATGTAATCAAGTCGGTGGGTATGGCGCGTGCGTGCGAGTTCCTCGACGGTATCAAGAACCTCGGCTACCGCATGGCTTATGTGGCAGGTCTTTCGTTCAACCTCGACGACATCATCATCCCGAAGGAGAAGGAAGCCATCGTTGAGAAAGGTAATGAGGAGGTTCGTCAGATTACTGAGAACTACAACATGGGATTCATCACCGACAACGAGCGTTACAATCAGGTCATCGATACATGGACCCACGTCAACAACGACCTTGCCAATGTCCTCATGAAGGAAATGACCGAGGCTGACCAGGGATTCAACGCCGTGTTCATGATGCTCGACTCCGGAGCCCGTGGTTCAAAGGACCAGATCAAGCAGCTTTCCGGTATGCGTGGACTTATGGCAAAGCCTCAGAAGGCGGGTGCCGAGGGAGCGCAGATCATCGAGAACCCTATCCTCTCAAACTTCAAGGAAGGTATGTCCGTGCTCGAGTACTTCATCGCGTCACACGGTGCCCGTAAGGGTCTTGCCGACACCGCCATGAAGACAGCCGACGCCGGTTACCTCACACGCCGTCTTGTCGATGTGTCACACGACGTCATCATCACCGAGGAGGACTGCGGCACACTGCGCGGACTTGTATGCACGGCTCTTAAAAACGGAGACGAGGTCATCTCCACTCTCTATGAGCGCATCCTCGGACGTGTGTCAGTCCACGACATCATACATCCTACCACAGGCGAGCTCATAGTAGCTGCCGGTGAGGAGATTACGGAGTCTGTTGCCAAGGCGATAGAAGAGTCGCCCATCGAAAGCGTAGAGATACGTTCGGTGCTCACATGCGAGAGCAAGCACGGCGTCTGCATGAAGTGTTACGGACGCAACCTTGCCACAAGCCGCATGGTGCAGATAGGCGAGGCTGTCGGTGTGATTGCCGCACAGGCAATCGGTGAGCCGGGAACACAGCTTACCCTGCGTACGTTCCACGCCGGTGGTGTGGCTGCCAATGCCGCCGCCAACGCGTCTATCGTGGCAAAGAACGACTCGCGCATAGAGTTCGACGAGCTGCGCGTGGTTCCGTTTGTGGAGAACGACGGCGAGAAGGACGTCAACTGCGACATGGTGGTAAGCCGTCTGTCTGAGGTGCGCTTCATCGATCCGCATACCGACATCGTGCTCTCCACGCTCAACGTTCCTTACGGTTCAACCCTCTACTTCAAGAACGGAGCACTCGTGAAGAAAGGCGACCTCATCGCAAGATGGGACCCGTTCAATGCGGTCATCGTCACCGAATACGGCGGTACGCTTAAATTCAACGATGTGATAGAGGGCATAACCTATCGTGCCGAGACCGACGAGGCTACCGGACTGACCGAGAAAATCATCACCGACTCTAAGGACAAGTCCAAGGTTCCAACCTGTGACATCATCGGTAAGGACGGTGAGGTGATAGGCACATACAACTTCCCGGTAGGCGGACACGTCGTAGTGGAGGACGGACAGACCGTCAGGACAGGTGCCACACTCGTAAAGATTCCGCGTGCCGTAGGCAAGGCTGGTGACATCACCGGAGGTCTTCCGCGTGTGACAGAGCTTTTCGAGGCGCGCAACCCGAGCAACCCCGCTGTGGTTTCTGAAATCGACGGTGAGGTGACAATGGGTAAGGTGAAACGCGGCAACCGCGAGATTATCGTCACAAGCAAGACCGGCGACCAGAAGAAATATCTCGTCAGCCTCTCCAAACAGATTCTTGTTCAGGAGCACGATGCCGTCCGTGCCGGTACTCCGCTTTCCGACGGTATCATCACTCCGGGCGACATCCTCGCCATCAAAGGTCCCACTGCGGTTCAGGAATACATCGTCAACGAGGTTCAGGACGTATACCGTCTGCAGGGTGTGAAGATTAACGACAAGCACTTCGAGATTATCGTGCGCCAGATGATGCGCAAGGTTCAGATAGACGAGCCGGGCGATACCACGTTCCTTGAGCAGGAGATGGTGGACAAGCTCGACTTCGCTGAGGAGAACGACCGCATATGGGGCAAGAAATATGTTACCGACGCGGGCGACTCTGAAACACTGAAGGTGGGTCAGATCATCTCCGCACGCAAGCTGCGCGACGAGAACTCGAGTCTCAAGCGTCGTGACCTCCGTCTGGTTCAGGTGCGTGACACCATCCCCGCAACATCCACACAGATACTCCAAGGCATCACTCGTGCGGCGTTGCAGACCAAGAGCTTCATCTCTGCCGCATCGTTCCAGGAGACAACAAAGGTGCTCAACGAGGCTGCCATACGTGGTAAGGTAGACCGTCTGGAAGGTATGAAGGAGAACGTGATAACGGGTCACCTCATTCCTGCCGGTACCGGACTCCGTCAGTGGGAGAAACTCATCGTCGGCTCGAAGGAAGAGTACGACCGCATCCTTGCTAACCGCAAGACCGTGCTCGACTTTGCCGGTGAGAATGAATCTGCAGAATAATGCATAATGTTCCTGTGCCTTCTAAGAGGCAGAGGAAAAGATAATTCAAAAGGAGACTGCGCCCGACGCAGTCTCCTTTTTCTGTTTATCGCCTGTTCTTCAGTGCTGTGTGCTTTCTCGTACCCCGGAATAAGTCATTATACTTCATTCGTATTTCGTGTTGTTGTCAGTCAGATTGGTTTCTGATTTTTCCCGGTGTAGCCCGCTACATCTTTGATAAGGCTGGACACAATCCGGCTGACAGAAGTACGAAAAGCGAATGGAAGTCTGATGACCGATTTGGGTTAATCCATTAGGGGCTGAGATTATGAGTGGTTACTCACCCACACAAACCAACATGTTCCCAAATAATCATCTATGTTGGATATCAACCTTTGCCTTGTCATTGTCGCTCTAAATCCGATTCATTGTTTTCTCTTTCCTTACTGAACGCCTTTATTTCGTCAGCAAGGATTTTCTGTAGTTTCTCCTTAGGCACTGTCGGCTGATAATCCGCCACCCTCAATGTGCTTTCCCGTATCTTCGGGTGCACAACGGCTTCAACCCTAATCTACCTTTTTGGGCAGCTTGTTTGAAGTTTTTTCTATTTTCTTCTCATTGCCTGCCACTCTGCGTTCCACCTTCTTTATATCCTCTGCAGGTGGAAGGTTCTCTGGTTTTATGCCTCGTTGTCCCAACATCTGCCTTACGCTGACATTGTTCTGAACGTGCTCTGTTGTTATGCTCTGCTCACCATGAAGATTTTTTTGCTCCACGTTGTAGTCTGTCATTTCGGTGGCGAGGTTCTTGGCAGCAATGGTCAGCGTTGGAAGAAAACCAGCCAGCGGTCGTGTCGACTTGATGCCAAGGCGGCGTTTCATGTCCTCGGTGGTATGTCCGCCAAACAAAGCCGTGTCGCCTTTTGAACGTATGCGTCCGAATCCCTGGTCGTCAACGCCACGTTCATATATGTTACGCGACAGTTGTTTCTCAGAAGCGCGCAGCCGGTCGCGTGTGTCCAGACGCGACACTTGCTGCAAATGTTCGGCTATAAGCTCAGCCCGCCTTGTCTGCAATGCGAAGTAGCCTTGAGCAAAAGCTATCTCCTCTTTCTTAGGGTCACCGTTCTGGGCAATGAGATAACAGGCAAAGCGTGTAAGCATGTAGTCCTTGACTTCACGCTTGGCACCACTACCTAAAGTGACCATTTTCGTGACCTCACGAAAATGGTCGTCTACATTGATTTTCTGTGACTTGCATGATTCAACAGCCCGCCCTATAGCAACCATGAAGTTCTCTCAGCGGGCATAGCCAAGAACCGACTGAAGCTCACGGGCAAACCACACTTCAACCTTTTCCTTGCCATTGTCGCTCTCAATGTGGTGTGTTATCTCGTTGAAAGCCGATGTGTGCTGGTTTATTCTTTGAATGTCCATATTATAAGTCTCTTTGTTTCTTTTCTCATCCCTCCCCACCAATCGCCTTTATCTCGTCATCAGTCATTTTCTGTAAATTCTCTTTCGGTACTGTCAGCTGATGGTCCGCCATCCGTGATGAGCTTTCTCATATATGTGGAGTGGCGGTATCGCCCGGTCTGTTGTCCGGCGGTGTCATGTAGTGCGGATGCGGAGCGTATCAATCACTCATCATATTGATGTATGATTCTGACCACAAATATAACTATAAAAACGCAACAATCAGGCATAAGTATGTCCGGAGTTGTGCTTGTCCGTCAGGTGGGCGTACATAAAGATAGCTGTAAGCTGATTGTGAAATGAAGACACACGGAGCAAATACACGTAAAAACGGCAGAGCGGGGCGCATCAGTTTCGTATGTGGCAACCGGCTTTTTTTCTTGTATTTTTGTTTTTTTATGAAGTGAAATCTTGTCCTGTGGATTGATATTCTTATCTTTGCGATACGTCTTCCGGCACATTGTCCGGATATGTGTTTTCCTATTCCGAATATCTGAAAGTTATGAGACATCTGTATATCTTTATGGCGTCGGTGCTGTGCGCATGTGCTTCCGGCTGTATGTCGGGGCTCTCCGGCAAGTGGAAGGGGCTGGCACACAGCTCCGGTTATGAGGCTGACACCGTCCTTCCCGACAGTCTGACACCGTCGAGGCAGCCGTATGAGGGCTTTGTGTGGGACGAGGTGAGGGGTGCCGGACTGTGCTTGCTTGCCCAGCGAAACGGCAGCATGCGTGTCATGGCAGACCCGTCGTTGCCGGGCATGGTGCTTGTGAGGGACGGCAGTGCGAGTCCTGTGCGGCTCATACAGGTGTTCGACATCGGCGGCGGAGGCATCGGTGTCTTGACAGACACGCTCCGTGCGCGTGGGGAATTGCCTGTAGACGAGACGTGCCGGTTCAGGAAGATTGACTCAGGCAGGGCGGGTGTGAGCAGATATATACTCGTGCCTCACGGTGACTATGCCGCACATGTTGATTCCATATCGGCTCTCGGACCTGTGCCGTCGACCTGCGGAGGATGGGGTGTGGGCAACAGCGGCATGCGCTATTTCGAGACATACGACAGCAGTCCGTCAAAGGCGGTTTTCGTGGAGATAGGGCAGGAGATGCCGCTCTTCGACGAAAAAAGCATAATGATTGCCGACACCGGGTCTGATGCCATATCAAGAGACGTGTTGTATACCCTTGAGGGCATTCTGAGAATGGGACACGAGGTGAGGTCGTTTGTGCCTTCGGGCAGCGATAAGGAATATTGGGTGATAGACAAGACGGGAAAGCTTGGCATCATGTACGACCGTGTTACCGGCGGAAAGAAAAACGGCAGTCCGGTGAGGGCGGTTCTCAAGTTGGAGTATGGCGGCAGACGCGGTGACGGCTTTGCCGGACAGTATGACGGGGTGTGGCTTGTGCGTGAGGTGGTGCACGTCGCTTCCGTCTGATGCCTCATCGTCTTCTTCCGGTCCTTTCCGGCATGGTTGGCACGGTGTGTTTTCGTGCCCGTAATACACACTCATGTATATCGGTTTGCGAAAGAGGCTCTTTGGGGCTGTGGAAAAGCCTTTTCGGGACGATGAAAGAGCCTCTTTTGCAGCCTCAAAGAGCCTCTTTTGTAATGCGCTGTGCGCCAGTTGGTTGCGCGGTTGTTTTTCTTCGTTTCTGTGCATGTGCCTTTTGTGTCATTAGCCTTTGTCTTAATGCGGTATGTCTCGCGTGTTTTCGTGAGTCCGACAGGTTGTCCGCTGTCTTGCTTTCATGATTATGGTGTGACGTCAACGGTGGTGTATCTGCATGGAAGCGGTTCATTTTTTGATTCATATTTTTGGGAATGTAAGTCGGATATGTTATCTTTGCATAAGATAAGCTTCGGCTCGGCAATAGCAAGTCTTATAAAACTACGTTTTCAAAACTTGCTGCTGCACTCGCCTTGCATTATCTTTGCAAAAGACAGGCTGCACTTGGGAAGCCGGAATAAAAAAAACTTTCCGTCTGTTCGCGGCATCTTTAGGGAATATACTCAGTGCGCTGTGTTCCATATGGCATCAGCTTTATGATATGGCGCAATTTATTTTTTTATATCTAAAACTAAAAAATTATCATGGACGAAAACAACAATCAGAAACAGGGCTTTCCCATTGAGCTCAATGCGGAGACAGCCCTCGGCGAATACGCCAACCTTGCTTTGATAAGCCATTCAAGTTCCGACTTCGTTATCGACTTCGCACGCATGCTCCCCGGCATGCCCAAACCGCAGGTGCGCAGCAGGGTCGTTCTTGCTCCGGAACATGCGAAACGTCTCCTCCAGGCGTTGCAGGAAAACATATACAAATACGAGCAGTCGTTCGGTAAGATTCAGATACCCAACCAGCAGGGACGCACCATCGCTCCGTTCAACAGTGGTACAGGCGAGGCGTGAGCTGACTTGTTTTTCTGAAAGAGACATGGCAGGGATGAGTTTGATCATCCCTGCCTTTTTTATTCGTTTTACGTTTTCCTTGTCCCGCTTTTTTATTTTTGTTGTTTCATGCTGTTGTAAGCTGGTATGTGTGTTACGCTTCTTTGACATACCGTAATGCGTTTGTAGCCTCCCCGTCCATCCTGAATCTCTATTTGTTTTTCGTAGCGGCTATGCGTCAGTAGCCCGATGTTGCTTGTTCGTCCTGCATGTCCGACGTGGCTGTATGCATTTTCTGATGTTGGAATATGTGCATATGTATATAGTCGTTTTTCATGTATAACAATATTTAAAAATATCTATACCTCTAATGCAGAGGTGTATGGTTCTCAAAGCATATGCGGCATGTTTTTTAAGTCCGTATGACTGAAAAAGACACCGTGATGCGGAATCTCTCATAAGCGTCGTTTCGCGACAAAAGCTGCGTTTACTTACATTAAGTTTTATCCATAAACAGGCAATAAATTCTATTACAACGAGGCATGCCGGACTATCTTGAATTCCGGAAAGCCACACCGCCACATCCTGACGGCAACGGTGAGAAATGAATGTATAAAACCAACGAAAATAAAAAAGGAAATGAAGAAAATGTATGAAAAACCATCCGTCGATGTAATTGCGATGGAGACGGAGCAGTCGATGGCTACCTTGTCATCGTACAACACTACCGGAGATGAGACGCATCCGGGATTTGACATCATTGAGGGTAATCCGCCGTCAGGTGACGGCACAGACCTTAGGGGTAACGGTGCGTACAACTCTGATGAGAACTGGGCAAAACCGCACAATGTGTGGGAGTGAGAGTAAATGACTGAAGAAAAGAAGAAGAACAACAAGAAAAAGAAAGGAAAAACGAGTTATTATGAAACATTTTAGTACATTTGTATCGATGTTCCTGCTGCTGCTCATGGGTGGCGTGCAGACTGCGACGGCGCAGGATGACAGCGACTGGGAGAGATATGCGAGAGACCCTCAGGATTTAGTCGGACAACACGTATATCTTTATAATGTCACCCAGCATGCGTTCCTTAATGCCGGAGGCAACTACGGAATGAATAGTATAATGAACGAAAGAGGTATAAGGCTTACGCTGGAGCGCGACAGTGAGAGGAACTACAATTTAAGAGGTCCGATAATAAATACTGCGCAGGGTGCCTATCTCGGCTTTGTTGAGGAAAATGGAGTTTATCCTGTTTATGTGGACAGGGCAAACGCGGATGACACGAATAGTGAAAAACGTAATGACAATGCGAAAATAGAATTCGTATCGGCAGGAACGGGAAGTCACACATATCATATTCGCAATCAGCAGGGAAGTGGATTGCTCACCACTACAAGGTACTGGAATTACGATGGAAACAGGCACGCGGTTTATGCGGAAAGAACGTATCAACGCAATTCTGACGTGTGGTGTCTTATTTCGATAAATGATTACCGCAAGCTTATTCAGGAAATCGCGCAGGTTGGTAACTACAATGTGAGTGGTCTGTTGTACAATACACGCTTCATCCGTAACGTGAGCGATGAGGGTAACCTTTTCTGGAAAACAACCGTTCTCGATTATCTTTCGAGCGATTACTGCACAGCCATAAACCCGAAACTCGGAACAAATGAAAGAGGTATAAACAATACATATGCACAACTTTATGGTTCATACGGCTGTTTGGAGATTGGTCGTGCCACCGGAACTTTCTATCAGGAGGTGGAAGATTTGAGACCGGGTCTATATAAAGTGTCTGCCCAGGCGTTCTTCGATTTGTATGATGATGCTCCTTATACAGACGGTGCGTACGACGAAGATAATACTGCAACCGCAACCAACGCATACCTCTTCGCCAACGAAAATAAAGAGCCGATACCTGCGCTCACTGATGATCAGTGTGATAAATTCATGGCTATTGTGAATGATCATTACGATCAGCTTAAAGAAGAAGGTGAGTCATCAGACGGTACTCCTAACAGAAAACTGTTCCGTCGTAACGTTCCTGCATCAGTATTCATGACCGGTGACAATACGTTCGCACCTGATGAAAGCAAATTTGTGGTAGAGGTGTTCGTGATGGTGGGAGATGACAGGAAACTCAGACTCGGTGTAGGTAAGGATAAAGAAGGTGGTCGTGTGTACATGGACAACATGACTCTGACATATATGGGTAACCCACAGGAGAAATCTTACGGCTTCGGCGTTGATGCTTATGGTGACTATAGTGCTGTGGATCCGTATACATACAGCAAGGACGGATATGTATTCTATCTCAGCCGCAAGTTTGTAGGAAGCGATGAAGGTAATGGATGGAACTCTCTCACACTGCCTGTAGATCTCTCTCCATCGCAGTTGCGCAGAGCTTTCGGTAATGACATGGAGCTTGTAAAGCTCGTTGGACTCAACCCGCAGAATACTCAGCAGATATTGTTCAAACCGGTTGACCTGAGTGGAGGATATGGTCTTGAGGCTGGAGAGTGCTATTTGGTGAAGGTGACTAATGGTCCTGTCGGTTCAGACACTGGTAAAGAAGACAATCCTTTTGTATTCAACAGAATAGACGAAAGAAAGGGACCTGCCGCATACAATGAAATAGAAAATGTTACATATCATTATGGCTATGTATACAGCTTCGAGGGAGTTTCTTGTCCTGGCGGAATCAGCAATGGTGCTGTCAGCGAAACAACAGATGACCTTGCGCTCAAATGGACAACACACTATTATCATCCAAGTAGTCCTGGAAATTCTTATGCAGCTCCCGAAGGCTCATACGTAATGAGTGGAGGCAACATGTATCATCTGAATTCCGAATGGAGTAACGGTCTGATTGGTACCGCGTGGTATATCGAGGAGACCAACCCGACGGCAGGAACAAAGACCCTTGTGATAGACAACGGCAACGGAACGACCGACATCAACGGCATCGTGACAGAGACACCTGCCGAGAAGGCTGCCGAGGGTGTGTACACCATAAACGGTCAGAAGGTCGCTTCAGACAAGTCACTCAACGACCTGCCGAAGGGCATATACATCGTTAACGGTAAGAAATACATCGTAAGATAAGAAAGAAATTCATCATGCGTTAATGTTCAACCGTGAGGCTGGATGTTTGCGGCCGGTAATGTGGATTCACATTACCGGTTTTTTTATGCCCCACAACCAGTATCACCACATTATTATATTATGCCCCAGCCCCCAGTAGAGACGCAAAATCTTGCGTCTCCCGAGTAAGTATGCGCAATTAACCATCGCAATTCCATGCCATTCAAACAGCGGCATTCCTGCTCGTGAGACGCAAAATTTTGCGTCTCTACAGGCTGACGCCACCGGTATTCCGTGTAATACAATCATCAAAAATTATGCATCCTTCAAAAGTAGAGACGCAAAATTTTGCGTCTCTACTGGCTGACGCCATTGGGATGATGGGCGGTGGAAATATGAAAAACGCTGTCAGCCGATGACTTCGGTTGGCAGCGTTGCATTTCTGACGGGTACATGCATGCACCCTGTATGTCAGCTACATACTGTCAGACATTCACATCTCAGGAGCTTTCCTTATCTTTCCAGTGAAGTTCCATTGGGTGTTTATTGACTTCCAGTCGTCCGATCCGCTATTGTTCGGGTCGTAATATATCATTTCGAGTGGTGATATTGAGACTGTGTATTTGTCTCCGTTCTTGGTTATCACGAGGTTTCCGCTGGAAGGTCCTTCTTCTATGTAGTATTTGCCTTCGGGATTGTTGATGCTGCATCCTACAGCACCAGACACCTCATACGATCCCTCCGCGAAACTCCCTTCCGGCAGTTCTGACAGTGACCCTGCCGTATCGAACGACACAAGTACGGCTGAATAGTTGGATGGAAACGCCGACATGTCTCCGCTTGCCATCGCACTGTACATGTCGAAAGAGTAGAACTGAATCTCATAGAAGTTTGTCCCGTCACCGTTGCTTTCCGCTGTCCAGTAGACGTTGTTGAGTTTTGCGCTGACTCCCTCCAGGTTTATTGTTATCGAACTGTTGCTGCCTGAACCCGAGCCGGAGCCTGAACCGTTGTCGCCGTCGTCGTCACTGCTGCATGAGCATAACACACATAATGACGCAAAAAGAAAATACTTGAAAATTGATTTGTAGTTTGTCATAATGTAATGGTTTATGAATTATGCAAAAGTAACGATTGGCAGCCGTTCTCACAAACGCCGTCCGGGGCATGACTGCCTGTTGTCTGCCATGCGGATTCTATCCGGCGGAAATTGATGATTATACGGTTTTATAAGATGCTCGTGATGATTACGGCAATGGCATGTCACCGGGTAAGCCATGCTATGACGCGGTATGTTATAATGAAAAAAGCCTCCTGTGGTGTGGGCAGGAGGCATAAAGGATTGCTTGCGAGCAGATTCGCTGGGCATGTTCACTTTACGGTGTCAGACATCGACGGCGGCAGCACCCCGTTGCGCGACCATCCCGACGGTTCGGGACCCATAACAAACTCCAGCGTGCCCCCGTCTTTTATGTCGCTGTGACGGAACCAGTTGTTGCCGAGAGGTTTCCCGTTGAGTCTTACCGACTGCACGTATATGTTCCTGTCGCTGTTGTTGCGTGCCGTGATGCGGAGCGTGCGCCCGTTCTCAAGATGCAGTGTCGCTTTCCTTAACACGGGACTGGAGACGAGATAGACGTCCTGTCCGGCGTTCGGGTAAAAACCGAGCGAATGGAAAACGTACCATGCCGACATCGAGCCGGAGTCGTCGTTGCCCGGTATTCCGTCGCGTGTTGTCTTGTAGCGGTCGGCAAGTATGTACCGCACGAGACGCGCTGTCTTGTCCTGACGGTTGACGTAGTTGTAGAGCGATGGTGCGAGGAAGCCGGGCTCGTTGGCTATCTGGTACATGCCGATGAGCCACCGCTGGTCACCGTTGTTGTGTGTGAAGAATGTGTCGAGACGCTGTGTGAACCTCTCCTGTCCTCCGCAGCGCGCTATGAGAGACTTCATGTCGTGCGGCATATACATGGAAAGCTCGAACGAAAAAGTCTCGTATGTGGGGTTCTCCCAGCCGCCTCCTGTGAGTACGGTGTACTTGTCCTCAGCCAGAAAGCTGCCGTCGCGCTCTCTCGGCCATGCGAAGCCCTTGTGTCCAAGGCACTCTATGGCGTTGTTCCACGTGTTCTGCCAGTTGGACGCTTTGCGGAAGTATCTGTCCGCTATGTCGTTCTTGCCGAGACGGCTTGCCACGGTGGCTATGGCGAAATCGCAGTTGGAGTACTCCAGCGTGCGCGTGAGGCATCGCTCGGTGGCAGCAGACACGTAGCCGAGAGTGTTGTAGTCGTTCAGTCCGCCGCGCCCTTCCTTACGCTCGTCTCCTCCCGGCGGCACCTCGGCGTTCTTCAGCATAGCCTGCAAGCCAGCCTCATAGTCAACCCCCTCCACGCCTTTCACTATGGCGTCGGCAAAGAGAATGTCGCAGTTGCTGCCGCCTTGCACCCTCCCGTTGTCATTTCCGCTGCGCGCGTCAGGCATGTAGCCGTCGTTGCGCCATATGTCGATAAGCGAGCGCAGCATGTCAGCCTGTCTCGACGGAGTGAGAATGGTGAACAGCGGATGGGTGGCGCGGAAAGTGTCCCATATGGCGTAGAAGTCGTCGTAGTTGGGCTCTGCCGATGTCCATTTGGGGTTCTCGCCGGTCTTGTCGGTGGGTTGCAGATAGCAGTGATAGAGTGCGGTGTAGAACTTCACTTTGTAGTTCTTGTCTCCGTCAAGCTCCACCTTGTCGAGCACTCTGTTCCACTTCGCTGTCGCCTCAGCCTTCACCTTGTCGAAATCCCATGTGTCCACCTGCCTCATGTTGGCTCTTGCCCGTCCGCAACTGATGTAGGATATGCCCACTCGGACTCTTATTTTCTGTCCTGCCGTGGTGTTGAACGTCATGTAGGCACCAGTCTTTTGTCCGGAGTCAAACTGGCTTTCCTTGCCCGGCTCGGTCTTTACGTCCTTCCAGGTGCCGAAGCTTTCAGCCGGAGTGTCAGTCTCTGCGTGGAAGTACACAGTATATGCCTCACCTTCGTTCCAGCCTCCCCGCACGCGGGTATAGCCCTCCAGCTCGGTAGGCGACAGTATCCTTACTTCCGAGCCGATGACCTTTTGCGTCTCGCACATCTTCAGAGCGAGGCAGCTGCCCATGTCGAACAGTATTCTGGAGTCGGTCGCTGCGGGGAAGGCATATTCGTGCAACGCAGCCCGGTCGAGTGCCGTCAGTCTTGCCGACGTGCCGTAGCGTGTGAGCTCCACACTGTATTCGCCCACTGCCGCCTGCTCGTTCTTGCGTGGCGACGAATAATCGGACAGGTCTATCACGCCCGTCATGGGCAGCATGAGAATGTTGCCATACTTGCATCCTCCGCCTGTTCCGCTCACGTGCGTATGGCTGAAGCCGTGTATGTTGCCGTCGGGAGCCCATCCGGCGTTCCACTCCATGTTGCCGCAATCAGGTCCCAGCTTCACCATGCCGAACGGCACGCATGCTCCGGGGAATACGTTGCCGCCTCCCTCCGTGCCTATGAACGGGTCGACATATGATGCGTTTCCGTTTTCATTGGCACCGCAGACGGTCACCGAAGGCAACAGAGTCAGCATCCCGCACAGCAGTGCCGTCAGCGAAAACGGTCCCGCTACAGACAGCATACCATGTCCTGAGCCGCTCTTGTGCAGCAGCATTGCATTCCTCCTCCGGCTTTCACGCGGGGCGTTTCGGGTGCAACCGTAATGGTATGGTGTGATGAATGGCAGCCGGAATGCACTGACTGACAAGGAAAAAGAGCCAAACAAATATTTAAGTTTTACAAATACCGATGGTACAGTCGGGTTTAAGCGTGTCTTGAGCATTTCTTTTTATTTATATGGTTTTTGGTTATGTCCAGTCCCGTTCCTTATGCCATGTCTTCAGAATCAGTGTGTGTGGTGTCACCGTATATTCTTATGACAGAGGAAATACAGTTGTAAAGTTACAAAAGTCTTTCCTTATAAACGATAACGGGAGCGCTTTTTTGTTCCCCGAATTAGTAGGTTTTGTTAACATAGTAATTAAAAAGTGTTTTCAGAATAAGTCTGTTTTAGGTAGATATTAAACTCTTAATGAATTAAAATAACATATATATCGTATTTTTTTAATTATTATTTACAAAATAAAGAAAATAAATATTACTTTTGCATTAATTCATCAAAAACAACCAAACAACATTATTATGTTCAGAAAAGTTTTACTTTCAGTTGCATTATGTATGACAGTCATGTCTGCTTTTGCACAGATTTTAAGCGGGAGCAGCCGCGGACCTGCCTATGCCTTCGGTACGTCTGGCATGACGGGTATCGTGGGGTTTCCGTTGGATTCGTTCGAGCCTGCCATTCTGCACAGCCAGGACGAAGGAGTGAGAGCCGCCGCATTTGTGGAGGGAAGTTACTATGCCATCAGTCAGGACCAGACCCAGCTCTTGTCCTATGACCTTGAGAGCGGGACTAAGAAGACCGTGATGGAACTCAGCGGAGAGTTTCTCGACATGGCATACGACTACAGTACGGGCTCTCTGCTCATGCTCCAATACAATTATCCGAACCCGTCGTCGCTGGTAAGACTCAATCTTGAGAGCGGCGAGATAACCCAGTTGTGCTCTTTCGAATACAGCATGTGCGCCCTGACGGCGACGCCTGAAGGCAAGGTGTATGTCACCGACATGTGGGGCGAGGTGTATGAGGCTGACCCCTCCACGGGAGCAACGACGAGCATAGTCAAGACCAACCAGTATGCGTCAAGTGGCGTAATGCGTTCAATGGACTATGATGTGGAGACAGGAAAACTATATTATCTGCACAACTCATCGTATGGCGGATGCACGCTGTATGAGATTGACACGGTGCAGAAAACGTTCAAGGCAAACGGCAGCAGCAACGGTACATACGTGGGACTGTACACCGGCTACACCAGCGCAGTGCCTTCAAGTCCGGCAGCCCCCGAGAGTCTCACGCTCACACCCGCACCGGACGGCTCAAACAGTTGCGTGCTTACATGAACCTGCCCTGCGACTACTTTCAACCGCCAGACATTGGACAAGCTCGCGCATGCTACGATATACCGTGACGGCGAGGTGATAGGCACGACTGAGAATGTGGCTCCGGGCAAGGAGGCGTCGTATACTGACACTGACGCCGCAACAGGCATACATATATATAAGGTGACGCTGAGTAACGCGGACGGAGAGGAAGGAATGTTCGCCATAGCGTCCTCGTTTGTCGGAACGGACGTTCCGGCGGCACCGACCGACGTGAAAGCCACCGTTGCCGACGGCAATACGATTGTAGTGACATGGACAGCTCCCGACAAAGGACTCAACGGAGGATTCTTCAGAACGGACGACCTTAAATATAAGGTGGTGAGAAACGACGGCGTGACAATAGCCGAGGCGACAGCCGAGACTACTGTGACAGACAAGATAGAGGGTGCGTACAGAGGATACTCGTACACTGTCACCGCGCTGAACGGAGCCGGAGAGGGCGGCAGCGCGGTGTCGAACACAGCCGCGACAGGAGCAATAGGAGAACTGCCTCTGTCTACTCCGTTCGACAATGAGAACGAGTTCTACACATGGACAGTGACCGACGCCGACGCCGACGGCAACACATGGCTCATGGGAAACAAATGGGGCGCCGGCAGGACAGGATCCGAAATATACAGCACCGGAGGCGAGAAGGACGACTGGCTCATATCTCCGCCGGTGAAGCTGAAGCAGGGAGTGCCTACCCGTATATCGTTCGGAGCATACTGCACATACTACTGCACGGAGAACATAGAGGTGCGTATGGCTCCCGCGGGCACCGCACCTGAGGACGCCGTCACTGTGGGGACGATAGAGATAAAGGGCTCTGATGGAGGCTATTACGGCGACGTTATAGAGACGTGGATGGACATACCGGCAGCCGAGTCGGACGGAAACTACAGCATATACCTTCACTATCAGGGCGGATACTCCACTCAGGGAGTGCACATCAACGACTTCGTGTGGAAGGAGAACAACACCGCGACCGTGACGGGAAAGGTGGAGAACTTCATGTTCGGCATGCAGGGAGCTACGGTGACTGTGGGCGAACAAAGCACCACAACCGACATGTACGGCAACTATACCATCAGTGAGATACCGGCAGGCGAATATGATGTGACCGCGTCATATCAGGGATACAAGACTGCGACGGAGCATGTGACACTGAAGGCAGGTGACAACGTGACCGTGAACTTCATGCTGGAAATGCTTGAGAAGCGCAATGTGAGCGGAACGGTATCAGACAAAGGCGGAAAGCCGGTAAAGGGAGCGAAGGTCTCGCTCGCCGGATATGAGAGTCAGTCGGCTGTGACCGATGCCGAAGGAAAATACACCATAAGCGCTTACGAGGCTGACGGATACACACTGTCTGTTGTGAAAAACAACTACAAACCGCAAAGCCGTGAGATGAATCTCGACGCAGACAAGACGGACGAGAACTTCGCGCTCGATGTCGACGCGCTTCCTCCGTACAGCGTTAAGGCAACCGACAACGGTGACGGAAGTGTGTCTGTGAGCTGGGACAAGCCGCGCAGCGTCAACGAGATGGCTTATGACAACGGACAGCCGGAAGGCGGATACGGGTATGGCTCTTACTTCACCGGCTCACAGGTTGTGGGAACAATATTCCCGGGAGAGACCATCGTGAACGAGCTGAAGTGGTGGACCGTCGGCGGCGAAGGCTGCGGAGAGGACATCACTCTGATGCTGATAGACCTGAACTGGAGCGGAAAGCCGACAGGCGAGGTCCTGTATCAGGCTAATGTGAAGACAGTGGACGGACAGTGGAATACGTTCCGCCTGCCGGAGCCGCTGCATACCGAGAAAGGCTTCCTCTTCGCCATAGCCGGCAAGACAAATGTGGCAACCGACGGAGGAACCGCCGACGGCACTGTGGACCATCCGCAGACGCAGGTGTATACCACCACTTACAATGCCGAACGCTCATACAACTACTTTGACGATACCAACGATCCGTCGCGCCATCTGCTGCTTCGCGCCGTGTGTGAGAACGTGGAGCCGGACGACGCCACGATGCCGGACGTTGTCTATAATGTGTACAGACTGCCTGAGCAAGCAACGGAAGATGAGGCTCAGTGGACAGCTGTGGCAGAGGGATGTGAGGACATGTTGTTTACCGACGACAACATTCCGAGCGGCAAATACCGTTATGCCGTGGAGGCGAACTACGGAGAAGAGACATCTGAGGTGACGTTCTCGGAGGTTGTGGAGCATAACATGGCAGCTTCTGTCAGCGTGAGCGTGACTGCCAACTCGAAGCCCGAGCATGCCGAGGGAGCCGCTGTGAAGCTTTATAATGACACTTATTCATACACTGCGACAGTAACCGGAGGAAAGGCTGTGTTTGACAATGTGGAGAAGGGTGTCTACTCTATGAGTGTGGAACAGACCGGATTTGAGACATATGCTGTGGCAGACCTGCAGGTGAACGGAGAGGAGACAGAGTTCGGCTTTGACTGCACTCTGACGCAGAAACTCGACAGACCTGCCAACATGGACGTGCTTGTAGACGGCTCAAACGCGAGACTGCTGTGGAACGTTCAGCAGAACATCAGCGACGACTTCGAGGGCGACTGCTACAGCGACTTCGAACTGAATCCGGCGGGAGACGCAGGCTGGCAGTATGTCGACAACGACGGACTGATGACTTGGGGATTCGGCAACACGACGTTCCCGCACATGGGTGAGCCTATGGCTGCGATAACATTCAATTCCGGAGCGACCACTCCGCCGCTCGCATCGGCTGAAGGTGAGGTGTACAACACGGCACATTCAGGAAACCGGGCGTTGAGCTTCTTCGCCTCACGTGAGGTGGACGGCACTACCGTGGTGGAGAGTGACGACTACCTCATCTCGCCTGAACTGAATGCATACCGCGACTTTAAGTTCTCGTTCTGGGCACGCACATACGACGAGTATGAAGGCTACCGCGAGCGCATAAGAGTGGGTTACTCTACAACGACAAGCGATCTTGCCGACTTCACGTGGATAGACGAGGAACTGAAGTATGTTCCTACGGAGTATACATATTATGAATATGACATACCGAAGGAGGCGAAATATGTCGCTCTGAACAGTTCTTCAATGATGAACTTCATGCTGCTCGTGGACGACGTGTTCATCGGAGTGGACGGACAGGTGAGCGGTAACGGTTATCTGCCGGTAAACGTGCTGTCGTATGAGGTGTATCTCGACGGTGAGAAGGTTGCCGACACCAATGCGACAGAACATCTCTTCACCGGTCTGTCAGCAGGCAGCCACACAGCCGGAATAGTACAGAAGTTCGATACAGGCAAGTCGGAAATGCTGTCCATGTCGTTCGACATCGTTACCACAGGCATCGGTTCTGTGGCTGAGAATGTGGTTGCCGTATATGCCCGTGACAGCCGTCTCTATATAGAAGGCGATTACAGCGGTGCGGCAGTATACGATACGGCAGGAGCTAAAATGATGGAACTGCACGGAGAGAGTTCGGCAGACATCAGTTCAATTCCTGACGGAGTGTACATTGTCAAAGTTGTGAAGAACGGAGGCAAGACTGTATCTGTGAAGATAACAAAATGATGATGTAGCCTTATGGCTTGGTGAAATGTCGGGGGACTGTCTCAAAATGAATTTGGGGCGGTCCCCTTTTTTTGTTCATGAAAGCCCGCCATGATAAGCCCGAATCATGTATTTATGCAGGCGCATGTCGTCCGCATGGTTTGTTATATGCATATTGTGAAGATGGTATGACGTGTGGAGGGGTGGGGCAGACACAGTGAATAAGGATGGGAGAGAATTGTTAAGACGCTGCATGAAAAACAACGTGCGCTGGTGTGATATGGTGTAACGGAGAGGAATATACGTATAACGTCAAGTCGCTGAGAATCGTGTGGAGGCAAGCGACCGGCAATCTTTCCGCGTATGCGCGCTTTTTTGACGTATATACATAATGTCTTACAAACCAATGTGTTGCACATATTGTGTAAGTATATATGGTTTCCTGTATTTCGGAAAAGCCTTTTCCGCAACACCGGAAAGGCTTTATGGACGCGCGATAAAGGCTTTATGGAGAGCCGATATGCCCTTTCCTGTAGGGTGATTTCTTGTCATGAGTGAGGTGGACAGAACGCTGTGTTTCTTAAAAAGGACATTTAATGCGAGTTTGAGGAGAAAATTGTAGTCTGTCATACGGTTTGTGGCAGGACTATGGTAGGATGATGGTGTGGGATAACAGGTTCTTTATTCGTCTGCCATATCTGTTTCGTATAAATATTTTGTCAATATTTTTTACTTCATGCTTTGCCGCAAATGCCAACTGTGATTAAACCAAAATCGGTCATTAGAACGTATATATTTGAATAAATCTTTATTTCACATACACTCCGGTCTGCTTGCGCGTTTCTGTCAGCGTCTTGCTTACCGGTCAGTCTCGGCGTAGCCGCCACACCTTTGATGAGGCTGAACACAATCCGGCTGGCAGCAGTATGAAATAAGGATGGAAGTATGATGACGTTTCGGGTTAAAAGGGAAATGTCACCTGAGAGCGACGGACAGTATGCGGAAGAATTCTTCCTTATCATGCCATTGCCATAATCTCCTTACGTCGTGCGGTTTCTCGTCCTGTTTTGTCTCATCCTTATGACAGTGCGTCAGGGCAGGGGCTTCCATTTCAGACATGGATTTATAATCGGTGTGGAATATAATGCATGAGCGGAGAAATGACGGATAGTCCGCCATTGTCAATCCGCGTCTCGTACCGGTTTCATACAGACATGTTCCTGTTTTTGTACAGAGAGTCGCTTATTTCATCAGATGTAGACGTGAAATAAGGTGTTCGGGACATCGGGAGGGAGGGGTGAGTCAGCCGTATAATCAGCTTTTGCCGGATATGTCTTATATGGAATAAGCATATATAATTATGGTACGCGCGACATGAAAACATGCCTGTATTTGGCTGCAACAACGTCTGCCTGAGAGTGCCGGAACTGCTCCGGTTTCTTCAAAAAGTCGGGAATTGTGAGCGATAGCAGGTGTAAAGTAGATTAATATAAGTTATATAATGTTAATTGAATAAATCTCCGCCGCTTTCTTTACCGCTTCTTTTAGGCGGATTAAATAAAAGTTTGTACCTTTGCAGCCCGAAAGGCTCATTGTAGCCTGTTTGTAATAGTTTGATAACAACAAAATAAATATATAAATTTAAAAAAGTAATATTATGCCTACAATTTCACAATTGGTAAGAAAAGGCAGAAAGGTGCTCGAAGACAAGAGCAAGTCACCGGCTCTGGACGCATGTCCTCAGCGTCGCGGTGTTTGCGTCCGTGTCTACACAACCACACCTAAGAAGCCTAATTCGGCAATGCGTAAAGTTGCCCGTGTACGTTTGACAAACCAGAAGGAAGTGAACTCCTACATTCCCGGAGAAGGACACAACCTGCAGGAGCACAGCATCGTGCTGGTTCGCGGCGGTCGTGTGAAGGACCTTCCCGGTGTGCGCTATCACATCGTACGTGGTACTCTTGATACCGCAGGTGTTGCAAACCGTACTCAGCGTCGTTCAAAATACGGTGCCAAACGTCCGAAAGCAAAGAAATAAGATAACATTAAGTTGTTGATCGGACTATAATATTTTATAATCGTTTTGCTGGAGAATTGTTAAAGAGACAGGTTGAGTAAATGTCCGGGAGCGGACGTTGAAGAACACTAATAAACAGCCCCAAGCAGAATTAAATTTTCAAAAACAAAATGAGAAAAGCAAAACCAAAGAAGCGCGTGGTTCTTCCGGATCCCGTCTTCAATGACCAGAAGGTTTCAAAATTCGTTAATCATCTGATGTATGACGGCAAGAAAAACGCTTCATACGAGATTTTTTACAATGCACTTGATGTAGTGAAGGAGAAGATGGCAAAGGAAGAAAAGCCGGCTCTGGAGATATGGAAGCAGGCTCTCGACAACATCACTCCGCAGGTAGAGGTGAAGAGCCGTCGTATAGGTGGCGCAACCTTCCAGGTTCCTACTGAGATACGTCCCGAGCGCAAGGAAAGCATTTCGATGAAGAACCTTATCCTGTTCGCACGTAAGCGCGGCGGTAAGAGCATGGCAGAGAAGCTTGCTGCTGAGATTATGGACGCATACAACAATCAGGGCGGAGCCTTCAAGCGTAAGGAAGACATGCACCGCATGGCAGAAGCTAACCGTGCATTTGCTCACTTCAGATTCTAATCCACTAAATAAGGTAAAAAGAAAATGGCAAGTCGCGATTTACATTTGACTCGTAACATCGGTATCATGGCTCACATCGATGCCGGAAAGACCACAACGTCTGAGCGTATTCTCTTCTACACCGGTAAGACACACAAGATAGGTGAGGTGCATGACGGTGCCGCAACAATGGACTGGATGGCTCAGGAGCAGGAACGTGGTATTACTATTACTTCTGCTGCTACAACATGTAACTGGAAGTGGAACGACAAGACTTATAAGATAAACTTGATTGACACTCCGGGACACGTTGACTTCACTGCAGAGGTTGAACGCTCTCTGCGCGTGCTTGACGGTGCGATAGCAACCTATTCCGCAGCGGACGGTGTGCAGCCGCAGTCTGAGACTGTATGGCGTCAGGCAGACAAATATAATGTTCCGCGTATAGGATATGTCAACAAAATGGACCGCTCGGGAGCGGACTTCTTCGAGACTGTACAGCAGATGAAGGATATCCTTGGCGCCAATCCGTGTCCTATACAGATACCAATCGGTGCGGAGGAGAACTTCAAGGGTGTTGTAGACCTTATCAAGATGAAGGCTATCCTGTGGCATGACGAGACCATGGGTGCCGAATACAGCATCGAGGAAATACCTGCCGACCTGGTTGACGAAGCAAATGAATGGAGAGACAAGCTTCTTGAGAGTGCCGCAAACTTTGACGATGCTCTCATGGAGAAATATCTCGACGGTCAGGAGATAGGCGAGGAGGAGCTTATCAGCGCAATCCGCAAGGGTACGATATCCATGCAGGTTACTCCGATGCTTCTCGGTTCGTCATACAAGAACAAGGGCGTACAGCCGCTTCTTGACTACACATGTGCGTTCCTTCCTTCTCCTCTTGACACAGAGGATATCATAGGTACAAACCCTGATACTGAGGAAGAGGAGTCGCGCAAGCCGTCGGAGGATGCTCCGACATCGGCTCTTGCGTTCAAGATTGCAACCGATCCGTTCATGGGACGTCTGGTGTTCTTCCGTGTTTATTCTGGTAAGGTTACAGCAGGTTCTTACGTGTACAACCCGCGTTCGGGTAAGAAGGAGCGTATCAGCCGTCTGTTCCAGATGAACTCAAACAAGGAAATCCCGATGGAGGCAATAGAGGCTGGCGACATAGGCGCAGGCGTAGGCTTCAAGGATATCCGCACCGGTGACACTCTTTGCGATGAGGCACACCCCATCGTTCTGGAGTCGATGACATTCCCTGACACCGTTATTTCAATTGCTGTTGAACCGAAGAGTCAGGCTGACATAGCCAAGCTGGACAACGGTCTGGCAAAGCTTGCTGAGGAGGACCCGACATTCACCGTACGCACCGACGAGCAGAGCGGTCAGACAATCATCTCTGGTATGGGTGAGCTTCACCTCGACATTATCATCGACCGTCTGAAGCGTGAGTTCAAGGTTGAGTGTAATCAGGGTAAGCCGCAGGTTAACTATAAGGAGGCTATCACACAGCCTGTCACTCTGCGTGAGGTTTACAAGAAGCAGAGCGGTGGACGTGGTAAGTTCGCTGACATCATCGTGACCGTCGGTCCTAAGGATGAGGATTACAAGGAAGGCGACCTGCAGTTTGTCAATGAGGTTAAGGGCGGTAACGTGCCTAAGGAGTTCATCCCGTCTGTACAGAAGGGATTTGAGACCGCAATGAAGAACGGTGTGCTTGGCGGCTATCCTATGACAGGACTCAAGGTTGTGCTTACCGACGGTTCTTTCCACCCGGTAGACTCTGACCAGCTGTCATTCGAGCTCGCTGCAATCAATGCTTACAAGAACGCATGTCCGAAGGCAGGTCCGGTTCTTATGGAGCCGATAATGAAGGTTGAGGTAGTGACACCGGAGGAGAACATGGGTGATGTTATCGGAGACCTTAACAAGCGTCGTGGACAGGTGGAAGGCATGGATGAGGCTCGTAGCGGTGCGCGCATCGTGAAGGCTATGGTTCCGCTGGCAGAGATGTTCGGTTATGTTACCGCTCTGCGCACAATCACATCCGGACGTGCTACAAGTTCAATGGAATATGATCATCACGCACCTCTGTCAAGCTCAATAGCAAAGGCTGTGCTTGAGGAAGTGAAGGGACGTGCCGATCTGGTATAATTCAAGCATAACAAATGATAAAATCGGAGTACTGCCTGCTTAGCGAATGACTCTTAAGCGGCAGACTCCTTTTTAAAACAATCATGTAATAAAAAATATTTATGAGTCAGAAAATCAGAATTAAGTTGAAGAGTTACGACCACAAGTTGGTTGATAAGTCTGCAGAGAAAATCGTTAAGGCTGTTAAGGCGACAGGTGCTATTGTGAGCGGTCCTGTTCCACTTCCTACGCACAAGCGCATTTACACCGTAAACCGCAGTACGTTCGTTAACAAGAAGGCACGCGAGCAGTTCCAGCTCAGTGATTTCAAACGTCTTATCGATATATACAGTTCTACAGCCAAGACAGTTGACGCTCTGATGAAGCTTGAATTGCCGAGCGGTGTGGAAGTAGAGATCAAAGTATAGTATTTTTTTTAATATTTAATTATAATTGAAATGCCAGGATTAATTGGAAGAAAAATCGGAATGACATCCGTTTTCAGTGCCGACGGCAAGAATGTGCCGTGCACTGTTATCGAAGCTGGTCCTTGTGTTGTGACACAGGTGAAAACCGTTGAAAAGGACGGTTATAAGGCAGTTCAGCTGGGCTTTGGTGAGGCAAAGGAAAAGAACACCACCAATGCTATGATGGGTTGCTTTAAGAAAGCCGGTACAACACCGAAGAGACACTTGGCCGAGTTCAAGTTTGATGAGGAATATAACCTCGGTGATACGCTTACTGTTGAAATCTTCAACGATACAAAGTACGTTGACGTTGTTGGTACTTCAAAGGGAAAAGGTTTCCAGGGTGTTATGAAGCGTCACGGATTCGGTGGTGTCGGTCAGAGTACTCACGGACAGGATGACCGCGCTCGTAAGCCGGGTTCAATCGGTGCCTGCTCTTATCCTGCAAAGGTGTTCAAGGGAATGCGTATGGCAGGACAAATGGGTGGCGATACAGTAACAACCCAGAATCTGAAAGTATTAAAAGTTATTCCGGAGCATAACCTCATTCTCGTAAAGGGTTCTGTTGCCGGATGCATTGGTTCAACCGTATTAATTAATAAATAATGGAAGTTAGCGTATTAAATATCAATGGTCAGGAGACCGGAAGAAAGGTTACGTTGAACGAATCTATCTTCGGAATTGAGCCTAACGATCATGTTCTGTATCTTGACGTTAAGCAATACCTCGCTAACCAGCGTCAGGGTACGGCAAAGACAAAAGAGAGAAGCGAAGTAAGCGGTTCTACACGTAAGCTCGGTCGTCAGAAAGGTGGCGGCGGTGCCCGTCGTGGTGACATCAATTCGCCTGTACTTGTCGGTGGTGGTAGAGTTTTTGGTCCGAAACCACGCGATTATGGTTTTAAACTCAACAAGAAGGTGAAGGCTCTCGCACGTAAGTCTGCATTGTCATATAAAGCACAGGCAAATGATATAGTTGTAGTAGAGGACTTTACTTTGGACGCACCGAAGACAAAAGATTTCGTAAATATTACTAAAAATCTTAAAGTGGACGGTCGTAAGACTCTTCTTCTTTTGCCAGGTGTAAATAAAAATGTATATTTGTCAGCTCGTAACTTGCAGCGCACTGAAGTCATGACTGCATCGGCACTTAACGCATACAAGGTTTTGAATGCGGATGTGCTTGTTGTGACAGAGGATGCGCTGAAGATGATTGACGGAATCTTAACAAAATAAAAGGGAGACAAAAGCAATATGGCAATTATCATAAAACCATTGGTCACTGAGAAGATGACCAAAATGACAGACAAGTCTTCTGTAGAGAAATCTTATAAGGTAAAGGGTGAGACAAGAACAAAGAAAGCTGAGACCAAGTATGGTTTCATCGTGCGCCCGGATGCCAATAAGTATGAGATTAAGAGTGAAGTCGAAAGTCTGTACAACGTTACAGTGATTGACGTGAACACAATGCGTTATGCAGGTAAGCGCATGAGCCGCTATACCCGCGCAGGTCTTATCAAAGGACAGAAGAACGCATACAAGAAAGCTATCGTTACTCTGAAGGAGGGCGATTCAATTGATTTTTACAGCAATATTTAAATAAAAAATGGCAGTACGTAAATTCAAACCGGTTACTCCGGGACAAAGACACAAGGTTATTGGCACGTTCGAGGAGATTACTGCATCCGTGCCAGAGAAGTCTCTCGTTTTCGGTAAACGCTCTACCGGTGGTCGAAACAACACCGGAAAAATGACAGTCCGCTACAGAGGCGGCGGTCATAAGAGAAAGTATCGTCTGATCGACTTTAAACGTGAGAAAGATGGTGTTCCAGCTGTAGTGAAAACAATAGAATACGATCCGAACCGTTCGGCTCGTATTGCTTTGTTGTTTTATGCAGATGGTGAAAAACGTTACATTATTGCTCCTAATGGACTGCAGGTGGGTGCTAAACTGATGTCAGGCGCGGAAGCCGCTCCTGAGGTCGGAAACGCTCTTCCTTTGGCAAACATTCCTGTCGGTACTGTGATTCACAACATTGAATTGCGTCCGGGACAGGGTGCGTTGCTCGTTCGTTCGGCTGGTAATTTTGCTCAATTGACTTCTCGTGAAGGCAGTTATTGTGTAGTTAAGCTCCCTTCTGGCGAGACACGCCAGATTCTGAGTGCTTGTAAGGCAACAGTAGGTAGCGTCGGTAACTCCGACCACGCTCTTGAACAGTCCGGTAAGGCTGGACGTTCACGTTGGCTCGGTCGTCGTCCGCACAACCGTGGTGTGGTTATGAACCCTGTAGATCACCCGATGGGTGGTGGTGAAGGACGTCAGTCCGGAGGTCATCCGCGCTCACGCAAGGGTCTTTATGCAAAGGGTCTCAAGACACGCGCACCGAAGAAACTTTCGAACAAGTATATCATTGAAAGAGCTAGTAAATAATTTTAGTTAACAAGAGTAAATTATGAGTCGTTCATTAAAAAAAGGTCCATATATCAACGTCTCTTTGGAGAAGAAGATTCTTGCCATGAATGAGAGTGGCAAAAAGACTGTTGTAAAGACATGGGCCAGAGCATCAATGATTTCCCCTGATTTTGTGGGACACACTGTTGCAGTTCATAACGGAAATAAATTTATCCCTGTTTACATTACTGAGAATATGGTGGGACACAAACTCGGTGAGTTCTCACCCACACGTAAGTTCGGTGGACACGCCGGCAATAGAAAGTAAGCGGGTTAAAACCATTTAAAACAAGATAATAATAATGGGAGCAAGAAAACATATAGCGGCTGAAAAGAGAAAAGAGGCCCTTAAGAATTTGTACTTCGCAAAGCTCAAAGGCGTTCCTTCTTCACCACGTAAAATGCGCTATGTCGTAGACATGGTTCGTGGCATGGAGGTTAACCGCGCACTGGGAGTACTGAGATTCTCCAAGAAGCAGGCTGCCGCCGACGTTGAGAAACTGTTACGCTCGGCCATTGCTAACTGGGAAGCAAAAAATGACCGCAAGGCAGAAGACGGCGAACTTTATATTTCTAAAGTATTCGTTGATGAAGGTGTTACTATGAAGCGCATGAGACCGGCACCGCAGGGACGTGGCTATCGTATTCGCAAGCGCAGCAATCACGTTACACTGTTTGTTGATTCCAAAACTAATGACGAAAAATAAATAGCAGAATGGGACAGAAAGTTAATCCAATAAGCAATCGTTTGGGTATTATCCGTGGCTGGGATTCCAATTGGTTCGGAGGTAAAAACTTCGGTGACAATCTGGTCGAAGACCGCAAAATACGTAAATACCTTAATGAGCGTCTGGCAAAAGCCAGTGTTTCAAAGATTGTAATAGAGCGTACGCTGAAACTCATTACAATTACAATCTGCACAGCTCGTCCTGGTATCGTCATTGGTAAGGGTGGACAGGATGTTGACAAACTGAAGGAAGAGTTGAAGAAACTCTACAAGAAAGACATCCAAATCAATATCTTCGAGGTGAAGAAGCCTGAGCTTGATGCAAACATTGTCGCAAACAATATAGCACGTCAGGTTGAAGGTAAAATCGCATATCGTAGGGCTATTAAGATGGCAATCCAGAATACGATGCGGGCAGGTGCTGAAGGTGTGAAGATTCAGATCACCGGACGTCTGAACGGAGCTGAAATGGCACGTAAGGAGATGTACAAGGAAGGAAGAACTCCGTTGCATACTTTCCGTGCTGATATAGACTACTGTCAGGCAGAGGCACTCACCAAGGTGGGACTCCTTGGCATCAAGGTTTGGATTTGCAGAGGTGAGGTTTATGGCGAGCGCGATCTGACTCCTAACTTTACACAGGAGAAACAGAATGGTGGCTCTAATGGCGGCCGTGGTAATCGCGGTAATCGCAAGAGAAACAATAACCGTTAAAAGTAAGACACTATCATGTTACAGCCAAAAAGAGTAAAATATAGAAGACCTCAAGACGGGCGTGGCAATAAAGGCAACGCTCACAGAGGCACACAGCTGGCTTTCGGATCGTTTGGCATCAAGACACTTGAGGCAAAATGGATTGACAGCCGTCAGATAGAAGCTGCACGTGTAGCTGTGAACCGCTACATGCAGCGTGAAGGTCAGGTATGGATCAGAATATTCCCGGATAAACCAATCACACGTAAACCTGCTGATGTCCGCATGGGTAAGGGTAAGGGTGATCCAGCAGGATGGGTCGCACCTGTTACACCGGGTCGTATCCTCTTTGAAGTTGAAGGAGTAAGTTTCGATGTTGCAAAAGAGGCTCTTCGTCTTGCAGCTCAGAAACTGCCGGTAAAGACAAAGTTTGTTGTTAGACGTGATTACGATAAAAACGCTTAAACTATGAAGAGTAAAGAATTGAAAGACTTGGACGTCAAGTCTCTTAATGAGAAATTGGAGACAGAGGTTGCTCGCCTGAATCAGTTGAAGCTTAACCATGCGGTTTCTCCTCTGGAGAATCCGTCACAGATTAAGGCTGCACGTCGTGATATCGCACGTCTGAAAACCGAGATCCGTCAGAGAGAACTTAATAAATAACAATGGTCCAGATGGTAACAAGAAATTTAAGAAAAACAAGACAGGGTGTGGTTGTAAGCAACAAGATGGATAAAACCATTGTTATTGCCGCAAAGTTTAAGGAGATGCACCCTATTTATGGTAAGTTTGTCCAGAAGACAAAGAAATACCATGTTCATGACGAGAACAATGAGGCAAATCTCGGTGATACTGTCCTCATCATGGAAACACGTCCTTTGAGTAAGACAAAGAGATGGAGATTAGTTCAAATAACTGAAAAAGCTAAGTAATTATGATACAAGCAGAATCAAGACTTACAGTATGTGATAACAGCGGCGCACGTGAAGCTCTTTGCATTCGCGTATTGGGTGGAACACGCCGTCGTTATGCAAGTGTTGGTGACGTTATTGTCGTAGCTGTCAAGAACGTTATCCCATCAAGTGATTTGAAAAAGGGTGCAGTATCTAAGGCTTTGATTGTTCGCACAAAGAAGGAAATCCGCCGCCCGGATGGCTCGTATATCCGCTTTGATGACAATGCGTGTGTACTGCTCAACAATGCGGGCGAACTTCGTGGTAGTCGTATATTCGGTCCGGTTGCGCGTGAACTGCGTGCCGTTAATATGAAAGTCGTTTCTTTGGCACCTGAGGTTCTATAATTTAAAATAAGATTTAGAAATGAGTAAATTACATATTAAGAAAAATGATACAGTCTATGTTCTTGCCGGTGAGGACAAGGGCAAGACTGGTAAGGTGCTCAAAGTCTTGGTTGACAAGAACCGCGCCATTGTGGAGGGTGTGAATATTGTCTCTAAGAGCACAAAGCCCTCTGCAAAGAACCCTCAGGGCGGTATCATCAAGCAGGAGGCTTCAATACATGTCTCTAATTTGAGCCTGATTGATCCGAAAAGTGGCAAGCCTACACGTATTGCCATAAAGAAGAACGATGACGGCAAGAAAGTACGTATTGCTAAAAAGTCAGGGGAGGAAATCAAATAATGGATACAGCACAGTTAAAGAAAGTATATGTTGAGAGCATTGCTCCGGCATTGAAGAAACAGTTCAACTATTCTTCATCAATGCAGGTTCCTGTCCTGAAGAAGATTGTCATCAATCAGGGATTGGGAGACGCTACACAGGATAAGAAGATTATTGATGTCGCAATCAATGAGATTACTGCAATTACCGGTCAGAAGGCTGTTGCAACTTATTCAAAGAAGGATATTGCAAACTTCAAGCTCCGTAAGAAAATGCCTATTGGTGTAATGGTAACACTTCGTCGTGAGCGTATGTACGAATTTCTTGAGAAACTTGTGCGTATCGCTTTACCGCGTATTCGTGACTTCAAGGGTATTGAGAGCAAGTTTGACGGACGCGGTAATTACACATTGGGAATACAGGAGCAGATAATCTTCCCTGAGATTAACATTGACGCTATAGACCGCATCCAGGGTATGAACATCACATTCGTGACTACAGCTCAGACAGATGAAGAGGGCTATGCTCTTCTCAAAGCATTTGGCCTTCCTTTCAAAAACGCTAAAAACGATTAAGTAATATGGCAAAAGAATCAATGAAGGCTCGCGAAGTTAAGCGTGCGAAGATGGTTGCCCGCTATGCTGCGAAGCGTGCGGCTCTTAAGAAAGTCATTGCTACTACTGACGATCCTGCTGAGGCATATGAGGCTGCTCGCAAGTTGCAGTCCATACCTAAAAATGCAAACCCAATCCGTTTGCACAACCGTTGTAAGATCACCGGTCGTCCGAAAGGATATATCCGTCAGTTCGGCTTGTCACGTATTCAGTTCCGTGAGATGGCTTCCGCAGGACTTATTCCCGGTGTTAAAAAAGCAAGCTGGTAAATTATTTAATATTGTCGGGGTAGTCCCGATTAATTAAAACATTATATTATATGACAGATCCAATAGCAGATTATCTGACAAGACTCAGAAACGCAATCATGGCACATCATCGTGTCGTTGAGGTTCCTGCGTCAAACTTGAAGAAAGAGATCACAAAGATCCTCTTCGAGAAAGGATACATCTTGAACTACAAGTTCATAGAAGATGGTCCTCAGGGTACAATTAAGGTTGCTTTGAAATATGATCCGGCAACCAAGGTCAACGCAATCAAGTCGTTGAAGCGTGTTTCCACCCCCGGTCTCCGTAAGTATACCGGTTATAAGAACATGCCGAGAGTTATTAACGGATTAGGTATTGCGATTTTATCTACATCCAAGGGTGTAATGACAGACAAGGAAGCTGCTGCTCTTAAAGTTGGCGGTGAGGTTCTTTGCTATGTTTATTAATTGGAGGATTGATTATGTCAAGAATAGGAAAATTACCAATTAAAATCCCCGCAGGTGTAAATGTTACTATGACTGATGGGGTTGTAACTGTAAAGGGACCTAAAGGTGAGCTTTCTCAGCAGGTAGATTCTTCCATCATTGTTAAGATTGCTGATGGTGAGATTGTATTCGAAGTTGACGAAAAGAGTCCTGTAGACTATAAGCAGAAGCAGGCATATCATGGCTTATATCGTGCCTTGGTAAACAATATGGTAGTAGGTGTAAGCGAGGGATACAAGAAAACTCTGGAACTTGTCGGTGTCGGATATCGTGTTTCCAATCAAGGTAATGTGATAGAATTCTCTTTGGGATATACACACCCAATCTTCCTTGAACTCCCGAAAGAGGTTAAGGTCGAGACAAAGAGTGAGAGAAATCAGAATCCGTTATTGATGTTAGAGTCTTGCGACAAGCAGTTGATTGGCCTTATCTGTGCAAAAATTCGTACTTTCCGCAAACCGGAGCCTTATAAGGGTAAGGGTATCCTCTTCAAAGGCGAGGTCATCCGCAGAAAATCTGGTAAGTCAGCTTCTGCTAAGTAATCTTTTAAAATTTACGATTATGACAACAAAGAAAGTAGAAAGACGAATAAAAATTAAATACAGAATTCGTAAGCGTGTTAACGGAACTGCAGAGCGTCCTCGTTTGAGCGTGTTCCGTAGCAATAAACAGATTTACGCACAGGTTATAAATGATTTGACCGGATCGACTCTTGCATCTGCGTCTTCTCTCGGACTCGAGAAAATGCCAAAGATTCAGCAGGCTGCTAAGGTTGGCGAGATGGTAGCTGCCAATGCGCAGGCTGCCGGTATAACTACTGTTGTTTTTGACCGTAACGGTTATCTTTATCACGGACGTGTTAAGGAGTTGGCTGATGCAGCTCGTAAAGGTGGTCTTAAATTTTAAACGATTATGACAATGAATAAAGTTAAAGTATATAATGACGTTGAGTTGAAAGACCGTCTGGTGGCCATCAACCGTGTTACAAAGGTAACAAAGGGAGGTCGCACTTTTACTTTTGCTGCTATTGTCGTTGTTGGTGACGGTAAGGGTGTCATCGGCTACGGGCTTGGTAAGGCAGGTGAAGTTACGGCGGCAATATCCAAGGGTGTTGAAGCTGCAAAGAAGAATCTTGTTAAGGTTTCACTTGTCAAAGGAACGATTCCTCACGAGGTTGAAGCCCGCTTTGGTGGTTCGCATGTATTCATGAGACCTGCAGCTGCGGGTACCGGTCTTGTTGCCGGTGGTGCTATGCGTGCCGTTCTCGACAGTGTAGGTGTAAAGGATGTCCTTGCAAAGTCCAAGGGCTCTTCAAACCCGCACAATCTTGTTAAGGCAACGATAGAGGCTCTCACACAGGTGCGTGATGCTTACACCATAGCTGGTGTTCGTGGTATCAGTATGGAAAAAGTTTTTAACGGATAAGGAGACTTACAATGGCAACAATAAAGGTAAAACAGATAAAGAGCCGTATCGGCGCCAACAAAGAGCAGAAGAGCACTCTTTTGTCTTTAGGTCTGCGAAAAATCTCTCAGGTGATTGAGGTTGAAGACACACCCAGTATACGTGGTATGATACGAAAAGTTCATCATCTGGTAACAGTAGTTGAATAATTAATCTTTAAGAAGAATAAATTATGAAATTAAATACTTTAAAACCAGCAGAGGGTTCTACACATTCTCGTCGCCGTATAGGCCGTGGACCGGGATCCGGATTAGGCGGTACTTCAACTCGTGGACACAAGGGTGCGAAAGCTCGTTCTGGTTATAAGAAGAAGATAGGTTTTGAAGGTGGTCAGATGCCTCTTCAGCGTCGTGTGCCCAAGGCTGGATTCAAGAATATCAATCACAAGGAATACTTTGCAGTTAATCTTTCTGTTCTGCAGATGCTTGCTGAATCAAAGAATCTGACAAAGATTGGACTTGATGATCTCAGAGCGGCAAATCTTGTAAAGAAGAACGCCCTTGTAAAGATTCTTGGCAACGGTGAACTCAAGGCGAAGCTTGAAGTCGAGGCAAATGCTTTCTCGAAAACTGCTGAAGAGGCTATCAAGGCAGTTGGTGGTAACACAACTATAATTTAGGTCAATGAAAAAATTTATTGAGACACTGAAGAACTGTTGGAGAATTGAGGATTTGCGTCAGCGACTCCTCATAACTCTCCTGTTTACGGCTATATACCGTTTTGGCTCGTTTGTGGTACTTCCTGGTATCGATCCGGGCATGTTGCAAAGATTACAGTCGCAAACATCCGGCGGACTGATGTCATTGCTGGATATGTTCTCTGGTGGTGCGTTTTCCAATGCATCAATATTTGCACTTGGAATTATGCCGTACATCTCAGCTTCTATCGTAATGCAGCTCTTGGCCATTGCAGTTCCTTTCTTTCAGAAAATGCAGAGAGAGGGAGAAAGCGGTCGCAAGAAGATCAACTGGTATACTCGAATTCTGACTATAGCCATATTGTTCTTTCAGGCACCGTCATATCTCCTTAACCTGAAGGCCCAGGCTCCTCAGGCTCTTGCATCCGGACTTTCATGGTCGGCATTCATGATTTCCGCTTCAATAATTCTTGCTGCAGGAAGCATGTTTGTTCTTTGGTTAGGAGAGCGTATTACAGATAAAGGTGTTGGAAATGGTGTTTCAATGATCATTATGATAGGTATCATTGCAAGGTTCCCGCAGGCATTCATTCAGGAAGTGGCAACACGTCTGAATGCTATTGCTGGTGGCGGACTTGTGATGTTTATTGTTGAAATACTTATTCTGTATGCGGTTGTGTGTGCTGCGATTCTTCTTGTGCAGGGAACACGCAAGATACCGGTACAATATGCAAAACGTCTTGTAGGTAACAAGCAGTATGGCGGAGCGCGTCAGTATATTCCTCTGAAGCTTTTTGCCGCTAACGTAATGCCTATCATCTTTGCACAGGCTTTGATGTTCATTCCGCTTGCAATCGTACGGTATCAGAGTGAAAACGCATCATGGGTAGTAAGTTCATTGATGGATAATCGTAGTCTGTTGTATAATTGTGTATATGTCATTCTTATAGTGGCGTTCACATATTTTTACACAGCTATCACCTTGAATCCTACTCAGATGGCAGAGGACATGAAGCGTAATAATGGTTTTATTCCCGGCATACGTCCCGGAAAGGATACAGCAGAATATATCGAGACCATTATGTCGCGTATAACATTCCCCGGCTCCTTGTTTATTGCATTCATTGCAATAATGCCGGCTCTTGCAGGTCTGCTCAATGTGCAGCAGCAGTTCTCTCAGTTCTTCGGAGGAACATCCCTTCTGATTCTTGTCGGAGTTGTCATCGATACACTTCAGCAGATTGAGAGTCATTTGCTCATGCGTCATTACGATGGTCTGTTAAATTCAGGCCGTACACGTAACAGCGGAGTCTCTGCATATTGATATTCTTTGGAAAATGAAGATATTTCTGAAGACGAATGATGAAATACAGCTGATGCGCAAGGCTAACCAGCTTGTTGGTAAGACCTTGGCGGAATTGGCAAAACATATCAAACCGGGTGTAACGACCCTTCAATTGGATAATATTGCGGAAGAGTTCATAAGAGATCATGGAGCGATTCCTACGTTCAAGAATTTTCCAAATCCATTTGGAGGGCCATTCCCTGCAAGCATTTGTACCTCGGTAAACGATGTGGTGGTGCACGGTATACCGGATAATAAGACAGTCCTTCGTGACGGTGATATTATTTCGATAGATTGTGGAACATTGCTTAATGGTTATAACGGTGACAGTTGCTATACGTTTTGTGTAGGCGATGTCGCACCAGAGGTCAGGCAATTGGTCGAGACAACAAAGGAGTCCTTATACAAAGGCATTGCTCAGGCTGTTGCAGGGAAACATATCGGTGATATAGGGGATGCGGTTCAGTCGCATTGTGTGAAAATGGGCTATGGTGTTGTTCGCGAACTTACCGGTCACGGTATCGGACGTGAAATGCACGAAGACCCGCAGGTCCCGAATTACGGTATGCGCGGACACGGTGTGTTGCTTAAGGCTGGCATGTGTATTGCCATTGAACCGATGATTACAATGGGGTCGCGTGAAGTCGTCATGATGCCGGACAAATGGGGTATACGTACCCGGGACGGCAAGCCCGCCGCACACTTCGAACATACTGTAGCCATTCAGCGTGGCAAGGCTGAGATTTTATCTACATTCGACGGAATATAACATTTAAAAAGAAACAGAACAGGATTATGGCAAAGCAGTCTGCTATAGAACAAGACGGAACAATTGTGGAATCATTGTCTAACGCGATGTTCAGAGTGGAACTCGAGAACGGCGTTCAGATAATAGCGCATATTTCAGGAAAAATGAGGATGCACTATATAAAGATTCTGCCGGGAGACAAGGTTAAAGTGGAAATGAGCCCTTATGATTTGACAAAGGGCAGGATAGTTTTCAGATATAAATAAACTCAAAGATATGAAAACAAGAGCATCGTTAAAGAAACGCACACCCGACTGTAAGATAGTACGTCGTAAAGGTCGCTTGTTCGTTATCAACAAGAAGAACCCTAAGTATAAAATGCGTCAGGGCTAATTAAAAAAAGGAGACAAAGGGCAGAGATTGCGAAATTTCTTGCTTGAAGCTCAAAATAAACAAAACATCAAAATTTAATTAAATTATTAACAATGGCAATAAGAATTGTTGGAGTAGATTTGCCCCAGAATAAGCGTGGCGAAATCGCATTGACCTATATTTACGGTATAGGTCGAAGTAGTTCAGCAAAGATATTGGATAAAGCCGGTGTCAGCCGCGACCTGAAGGTAAGCGAGTGGACAGACGATCAGGCTTCCAAGATCCGTGAGATTATCGGTGCTGAATTTAAGGTTGAAGGTGATCTCCGTGCAGAGATTCAGATGAACATCAAGCGTCTCATGGATATTGGTTGTTATCGTGGAATCCGTCATCGTAATGGTCTTCCTGTTCGCGGTCAGAGCACAAAGAATAATGCCCGTACACGTAAAGGAAAGAAGAAGACTGTTGCTAACAAGAAGAAAGCTACTAAGTAAAATTTAGTTTGGAGTTGGAAGTTTGGAGAATTTAATGTCTCAAACCTTTTAACTTTTGACTTTTAACTTTTAACTAAAAAAGATTATGGCAAAGAAAACAGCAACATCCAAAAAAAGAAATGTGAAAGTCGACGCTATCGGACAGCTCCATGTTCATAGCTCTTTCAACAATATTATAGTGTCTTTGGCTAACAGCGAGGGACAGATCATCTCATGGTCTTCTGCCGGCAAGATGGGATTCCGTGGTTCAAAGAAAAACACTCCGTATGCGGCTCAGATGGCAGCAGAGGATTGTGCAAAGGTAGCTTACGATCTCGGCTTGCGTAAGGTTAAGGCTTATGTGAAAGGTCCGGGAAACGGACGTGAGTCTGCTATCCGTGGCGTTCACAGCAGTGGAATAGAGGTTACAGAGATTGTAGACGTTACTCCGCTGCCGCACAACGGCTGCCGTCCTCCAAAGAGACGTAAGGTATAAGTTCCTGCTTCAAACAAAGTTACACAAATAAAAAGCATTTTATAATATTATGGCTAAATATATAGGTCCGAAATCTAAAATTGCGCGTCGCTTCGGTGAACCGATTTTTGGCGCAGATAAAGTTTTGTCCAAGAGAAACTTCCCTCCTGGACAGCATGGCAACAGTCGTCGTAGAAAGCAGTCTGAGTACGCAGTCATGCTGGCAGAGAAGCAAAAGGCTAAATACACATACGGTGTATTGGAGCGCCAGTTCCGTAATATGTTTGAAAAAGCAGCCAAGGCAGAAGGTATTACCGGTGAGGTTCTTCTTCAGAATCTTGAAAGCCGTCTCGACAATGTTGTTTTCCGTATGGGTATCGCCCCGACACGTGCGGCTGCCCGTCAGCTTGTAGGTCACAAGCACATTGTTGTTGATGGTAAGGTAGTCAACATACCGTCATATTCAGTAAAGCCAGGCCAGATAGTAGGAGTGCGTGAAAAGTCAAAGTCTCTTGAAGTTATTGAGTCTGCTCTTGCTGGTTTCAATCACAGCAAATATCCTTGGATCGAGTGGGATGCAAATACCAAGAGCGGTAAGTTCCTGCACAAGCCGGAACGTGCCGATATTCCTGAGAATATAAAGGAACAGTTAATCGTTGAGTTGTACTCTAAATAAATCATTAAATTAATGGCGATATTAGCATTTCAAAAACCTGACAAAGTTGTAATGTTGGAGGCCAACGATAAATTCGGCAAGTTCGAATTCCGTCCTCTTGAGCCTGGCTTCGGCGTTACCATAGGTAATGCGCTGCGCCGCATACTTCTTTCGTCGCTTGAGGGATATGCCATCAACACGGTGCGCATATCCGGGGTCGAGCATGAGTTCTCGTCCGTACCGGGAGTGAAGGAAGACGTGACCAACATTATCTTGAATTTGAAACAAGTAAGATTCAAGCAAGTAGTAGAAGAATTCGAGAACGAAAAAGTTAGTATCACCGTAGAGAATTCAACAGAATTCAAAGCAGGTGATATTGGTAAGTATCTGACTGGATTTGAAGTGTTAAACCCTGATTTGGTGATTTGTCATTTAGATGCCAAGGCTTCGATGCAGATAGACCTGACCATCAACCAGGGACGTGGATACGTTCCCGCTGATGAGAATCGCGAGTTCTGCACTGACGTTAATGTAATTCCAATCGATTCTATCTACACCCCTATCCGCAATGTGAAATATTCGGTCGAGCCTTATCGTGTCGAGCAGAAGACCGACTACGACAAGCTGGTTCTCGAAGTCACTACGGATGGTTCCATAAGTCCGAAGGACGCACTTAAGGAAGCCGCCAAGATTCTTATCTATCACTTCATGCTGTTCTCTGACGAGAAGATCACACTTGAGAATCCCGATCACGAGACCAACCAGGAGTTTGATGAGGAAGTGCTTCATATGCGACAGCTGCTCAAGACAAAGCTTGTGGACATGAACCTCTCAGTCCGTGCCCTCAACTGTCTTAAAGCTGCTGATGTGGAAACTCTCGGAGATCTTGTACAGTACAACAAGACAGACCTTCTCAAGTTCCGCAACTTCGGTAAGAAATCGCTTTCAGAGCTTGATGATTTGCTCGAGAGTCTGAATCTGTCTTTTGGAACCGATATTTCTCAATACAAATTAGACAAAGAATAATCCGGCATTATTATTGCGGACATCCGTTGTCCGCAATAACCGGTTTATCGTAAAAAGTAAAAAACAAAAATGAGACATAATAAGAAATTCAACCATCTGGGTCGTACTGCATCTCACCGTCAAGCCATGCTTGCTAACATGGCAATCTCGCTGATAATGCACAAAAGAATCACTACGACCCTCGCAAAGGCTAAGGCTTTGAAGAAATATGTTGAGCCTCTGCTTACACGTAGTAAGGACGACTCAACAAATTCTCGTCGTGTCGTATTCCGCTATCTTCAGAACAAAGAGGCTCTGAAAGAGCTTTTCGGTGAGGTGGCTGCAAAGATTGGCGACCGTCCCGGAGGATACACACGTGTCATCAAGCTCGGTACACGCAGAGGCGACGCTGCTCCGATAGCATTTATCGAACTTGTCGACTTCGACGAGAACATGGCTAAGACTCCGAAGGCTGCCAAGAAGACCCGTCGTAGCCGCAAGTCTGCCGCAAAGGCTGAGGAGGCTGCACAGGCACCGGTCGCTGAGGCAACAGAGGCACCGGCAGCAGAGGAGGCACCTAAGGCTGAATAAGATTCTGGAACATCAGACTCGTTTTCATATCGGACCGCAATATAACGTTGCGGTCCTTTTTTTGTTTTGACCCAATCCGCTTATTATACTTCATTCATATTCCGTACAGATGTCATCACTTATTGTTTTCTGCTTTTATACACGATGCAACGGACTATGTCGGGAGTAGACGGAAGACAAGATGACGGCAGCTGTGCGGAAGAGTCATAAGAAAACCGGTAATCAAGTAAAACAAGCTTTAACGGTCTGATTGCCCATTCGGGTTTAACCGTGTCTGGTCGTAGGCTTAACGATTGCTGACGCACGGTTTATCTATAACATGACTCCTTCTCACTTCATCCATGCCACGTCCTGTTGTCTTGCCGTTTGCCTTCCGCTTTGGTCTGAGACATGACTGTAGACACTTGCAGACAAGATGACGGTGGCAGGATGGAAGATAGGGCGAAGAGTCGGCATTCAAGTATGAGTCTGTTATTTGCGCTATGCTGCTGCCCGGACATATATGTCAAAACAGCTGCGTGGCATACGGACTCACACATGCCGGCACTATGGTGGAGAAACATGATAGAGTCCGAAATTTACCATGAAATCATGCGTAATTTACATTTGTAAACAAATTATCATGAAAAATAGAGTTTTTCATTTGGAAGGGAAACAAATTAAAGCTATATTTGCGATGTGTATTGACATAAAGACATAATCTAAGAACCCAACCTAAAAAACATACATTATGGATGTCAAAAAAGTATTGAGCAGTATCGAGTTCAGACATCCCGGCGAGCCGGAATATCTGCAGGCAGTGAAGGAAGTGTTGCTTTCCATAGAGGAAGAATACAACAAACACCCTGAATTTGAGCGTGTCAAACTGATAGAACGCATGGTGGAGCCGGAGCGCGTGATAACATTCCGCGTGCCGTGGGTAGACGACAAAGACGAGGTGCACGTCAACACGGGTTACCGTGTGCAGTTCAACAGCGCCATCGGTCCGTACAAAGGCGGCCTGCGTTTCCACTCATCAGTGAACCTCTCCATCCTGAAGTTCCTCGGATTCGAGCAGACTTTCAAAAACGCACTCACCACTCTGCCCATGGGCGGCGGCAAGGGCGGCTCGGATTTCTCCATCCGCGGACGGTCAGACGCTGAGGTGATGAGGTTCTGTCAGGCGTTTATGAGCGAGCTCTACCGCCACATCGGACCCGACGAGGACATTCCCGCAGGCGACATAGGTGTGGGCGCGCGTGAGATAGGCTACCTCTTCGGAGCATACAAGAAGCTCACCCACAAGTGGAGCGGAATGCTCACCGGCAAAGGACTGGAGTGGGGCGGATCGCGCATAAGACCTGAAGCCACCGGCTACGGAGCGCTATATTTCGTGAAGCAAATGCTCGAGACGCATGGAATAGACATAAAAGGCAAGACCGTGGCAATAAGCGGATTCGGCAATGTGGCATGGGGAGCGGCTAAGAAAGCGACGGAACTCGGAGCGAAAGTAGTCACAATAAGCGGACCCGACGGATACATTTATGACCCGACGGGCATCAGCGGAAAGAAGATAGACTACATGCTGGAACTGAGGGCAAGCGGAAACGACGTATGCCAGCCTTACGCAGACGAATTCCCGGAGGCTACATTCTACGAGGGAAAGAAACCTTGGGAGGTGAAATGCGACATCGCCCTGCCGTGCGCCACACAAAACGAGCTCAACGGCAACGATGCTGACATGCTGATGGCAAACAATGTGATGTGTGTTGCAGAGGTGTCCAACATGGGATGCACCGCCGACGCCGCCGACAAGTTCATCGCCGCCAGACAGCTCTTCGCACCGGGCAAGGCTGTCAACGCCGGAGGTGTAGCCACATCGGGTCTTGAGATGACCCAGAACTCCATAAGACTGACGTGGAGCGAAAAGGAAGTGGACGAGAAACTGCACTACATCATGCATTCCATTCACGAACAGTGCGTGAAGTACGGCAAGACAGAGGACGGATACGTCAACTACGTGAAAGGTGCCAATGTCGCCGGGTTCATGAAGGTGGCTAACGCCATGATGGCGCAGGGTATCGTATAAACGAAATGTATTACATAAAACAATATTGTGAAATATCGAAGAAGTGTATTATTATTGATTTCAATGTTAAGCTTTACTCTTCTGTACCCTCAAAAGATACAGAAGGGTAAAGCTTCGTATTATTCAAAGAGGATGACCGGAGCGCGCACAAGCAGCGGTGAAAGACTTCACCACGACAGTCTGACATGTGCGCACAGGACGTATGAGTTCGGGACCATGCTCAAAGTGACTAATCCGGAAAACGGAAAGGAGGTCGTTGTAAGGGTGACCGACAGAGGACCTCACATCAGAGGGCGTATCATCGACCTCTCGTGGGGAGCGGCAAAAGAGCTGGGCATTCTAGCAAAAGGCGTGGCGATGGTTGTTGTGGAGCCCATGGACAACTACATAGTGCCGTTCAAGCCAACGACGGACATACAGCTGCCGGAAATCGATTTCGGCTCTGCAAACTGGAGATACACCATGCCTAAGGAATGGAAAGCAAAGCAGAAGGCTTCCAGAAAAAAGGCGTCGCTTGGAAAAAACAGGTCAAAATCTGAGAAAAACAACAGGGCGAAAGACGCAAACAAAGCAGCCGTCCGTGAAGACTGACAGGGCGGCGGCATAATAAAACAGATAAAAGGTGACAATGAAAGGACATTTCATTATCACCTTCCGAATTCATTTGCTTGTACTGATATTAAATTCATGCACTTTTGATATGGTGATGTCGCCTGACAGCACCGACACGCATATCCTCACATTCCCTTTCTTCAGACGCTTGTCTGCCTTGACAATGGCGGTATAGCGCACACCGCGTCCCGGCGCGATACTTTCCACATATACACTCGGAGAGATGTATATGTGCCTGTTGCCTGTCGCGTCCATCACCACGGGACGCACGTTTGACACCGGCTTGTCACCACGGTTGTAAATCTCGAATATCACCTTGCACGTCTCGCCGCGGCTGATGCGGTTGTCGTGGTTCTCGTCCACGAAGCGTGCGTTCACTATATCCACGTGCGGTGAATAGGCATAGTCGGAAACCAGCTCCTCAACACTCGATGACGACGGCATCTTGACGGTCTGCTCCCCGGCACTGTAGTCTCCGGTGTAATCGCTGCCGTTGAAGTCATAAAGAATGTCGTCACCGGCATTAGACGGGTCGAAACCGCTCCGGCTGTCGTCATATCGGTTTTCCTGCCGGCTGTAATCATTATGCCGCCTGCTTCTTTTTCGTGGTCTTTCTCTGTCATAGTCGTCGTATGAGGACTGCCGTTGCCTGTCAAGCTGTGAGCCTGCCGCTCCGCCTACAGCCGCTCCTCCCGCCATGCCTATGAGCGTTCCGATGTCGCTGCCGCGCGGACCGCCTGCAATACCTCCTATTGCTGAACCAAGAATAGAGCCGAGACCAGCCCCGGCATAAGCACCGTAACCGGCTGAGGTGGTACAACCGCATAACACGAAAAACGGAAGTATTGCTAATACAAACCCCTTTCTCATATTCATATCAATCACATTTACATTATACAATATCTTCGGGAGACGCACATTCTGAAACCGCAGTCTCCACACCGGCAAAGATAGTATATAATGTGGCTGTGGAGAAATTATTTAACATCATTTCATCTTATACGGAAGCATATTAATGGAATATTAAACCTGTCAGACTCCTGCCTGCTTCATGCTCTTGCCGTAACGGGCTGTGGTTAAGCCCGATGGGGTTGTCGGCATTCGCGCATTCTTGTGATACGGTAAGACGGACGGTGTCGGGCTTTTGCCGTCAATGTGCCGGAATATACCATTACCACAGAATCGCTCATCAGTCCGTCAAATTCTTTTTCCGGTTCATTGTCTGCTTGTTCATACCTCTTCCACGCTGCTGCCGCCATTCTTTATTCTATCTTTCTCTGATGTAGTCAGTTGCATTTCCGATAAAAGCGGAGAGCGGTCTGGCGGACGGCAGCACGTGGCAAATATTAAGTCCGATAACCGTTTCGGATTAAAGCGCGGCAGATGGTCTGACGGTAGCAGCGATGAAGAGGAACGACGGGTCTGCATGTCAGGAAATGGAGCTGTTCCGGAGGTGTGACGCCGGTTGGCGTTTAGGCATGACAGACAGTAAAAAATTTTGACAACTGAATTTTGTGAAATAGGAAAACGGCATGCCTTAATATATTCCTTTATATGCGTTTCAGACTTATGTGAGTCCTGGCATACCCCGCTTTCTATCCCAAAAACACAATAATGACATGCGCAAACAGCCTCAAAAAAGTGGTGTCTCAACCTGTATGTCAATCCTCCACCTGCGTTGCCGCACAGCCAAAGAGCCTTTTTCATGTCCTCAAACGGGCTTTTCCGCATGATGATAAAGCCTTTTCCGCACAACAGAAAAGGCTTTTCCGTGTCGCCTCGGATTAATGTTTTGCTGTCGTGTGCTGTAATAGGCTGATGCTCAATGTGCTATGTGTATGGTTCAAAATACGCTGCTGTAGAGCTGATAGATGGATTACGGTCGTCAGAAAACATTTCTCAGCGACTTCAGGTTGTTCTTTTAGTCGTATTATTTATCCTTATTATGTGTCCGGACGTCTGTAGTCCGTCAGCAGAAAACAGCCGCATTTACGCCTGTGCAACCCAAAGTAGAGACGCAAGATTTTGCACTGGTGTCCCAAGAAAAAATTAACATTCATCTGTAAT
>ENA-OUQW01000060-OUQW01000060.1-human-gut-metagenome-genome-assembly--contig:-NODE-60-length-122811-cov-12.715110_pt1 | contig 122811 bp, 84 predicted proteins | sample MGYA00248464_ERZ548849 | MGnify/ENA primary metagenome ERZ548849 (study PRJEB26491, sample SAMN04978193) | human gut metagenome | host: Homo sapiens | study: EMG produced TPA metagenomics assembly of... | reverse complement strand
CGCAGAAATACGGCAAGGAGAAGGTGGCGCACATCATCACCTACGGCACGATGGCAGCCAAATCGGCAATCAAGGATGTGGCACGCGTGGAAGACCTTCCGCTCTCCGAAAGCGACCGCCTGACCAAACTCATTCCGCGCCACATGCCCGAAGTCAATGGCAAGGAACTCTCCGCCACGCTCAAAAATTGCTACGAGCATGTGCCGGAATTCAAAACCGAACTGCAAAACGGCAATGAAACCATAAAGGAGACACTAATGTATGCCGAGCAGCTCGAAGGCAACGTGCGAAACACCGGCGTCCATGCCTGCGGCGTGATAATATGCCGTGACGACGTCACCGACTGGGTGCCGGTGAGCACGGCGATAGACAAGACCGACGGTCGCGTGCTCGTCACACAATACGAAGGCCGTGTCATCGAGGAAACCGGCCTTATCAAAATGGACTTCCTCGGATTGAAAACCCTTTCAATCATCAAGGAAGCAGTAAAAAACATCAAACTGACGCGCGGCATCGACCTCGACATCGACAATGTGCCCATCGACGACCCCAAAACCTATCAGCTATATTGCGAAGGGCGCACAACAGGCACATTCCAGTTCGAGTCGGCCGGCATGCAGAAATACCTGCGCGAACTCCAGCCATCCACCTTTGAGGACCTCATAGCAATGAACGCCCTCTACCGTCCGGGCCCTATGGACTACATCCCCGACTTCATCGCCCGCAAGCACGGTAAATCGCCCATCACCTACGACATCCCGGTCATGGAGAAATACCTCAAGGACACGTATGGCGTCACTGTATATCAGGAGCAGGTCATGCTTCTGTCACGTCTGCTCGCCAACTTCACCCGAGGCCAGAGCGACACCCTGCGCAAGGCAATGGGTAAAAAACTCATCGACAAGATGAACGAGCTCAAAGGCAAATTCCTCGAAGGTGGCAAAGCCAACGGCCACAACGAGGATGTTCTTAAAAAGATATGGGCTGACTGGGAGAAATTCGCGTCATACGCCTTCAACAAGAGCCACGCCACCTGCTACAGCTGGGTAGCGTTCCAGACCGCCTACCTCAAGGCCAACTACCCCGCCGAATACATGGCAGCCGTGCTCAGCCGCAACCGCAACGACATCACCAAGCTCACCAACTTCATGGACGAGTGCAAATCACTGCACATTCAGGTAAAAGGTCCCGACGTCAATGAAAGTTTCGGCGACTTCGGTGTCAACGCCAAGGGCGACATACGTTTCGGCCTCGCCGCCATCAAAGGCGTGGGCGAGAACGTAGCTGATGTAATAATCGAGACTCGGGCAAAAGGAGGCCCGTTCACCTCCATCTACGATTTCGTGGAACGCGTACCGCTCGCAACACTCAACCGCCGAACGTTCGAATCGCTTGCGCTTGCCGGAGCCTTCGACTGCTTCGACGGCCTCCAGCGAGAGGATTTCTTCGAAAAAAACAACCGCGACGAGAGCCTGTCCGAGCAGCTCCTGCGCTACGGACAGCTGTTCCAGAAAGCGAGTCAGGAGCAGACAGCATCACTCTTTGGCGACGAGGATATCTCGCTCAACACCGCCGGACGTCCGGCCAACCACCCTGCTGTACCCTGGTTTGACGTCGTCCGGCTCGAAAAAGAGCGTGACCTCGTCGGCATGTATCTGTCGGCACATCCGCTCGACCCGTACTATATGGAACTGACCCACGGCTGCAACACGACTTTGAAAGATTTCGCCGAGAAAAACGATATAGTGGAAGACCGCGACATCTCTTTCGGAGGAATGGTAATATCTTTTGAAGAACGTCCGACAAAAAAGGGCGACATGTACGGACGCCTGAAAATTGAAGATTACACCGGCTCGGCCGAATTGATGCTGTTCAGAAACGACTACATCAAATTCGCCAATTTCGGTAAAATCGGCACTCCTATATACGTCACCGGCCGATATGCAAAAGCCTATAACGGCGAATTGCGCTTCATGATTACTGACATCAAACTCCTGTCGGAAATGAGCGGACACCTTATCAACTCCGTGACGATAACACTTGACAAAACCGATGTCAACGACGCGCTCATAGATACTCTCATGGAGCACATCAACGACTCGACCACCAACCGCGGCACGCTCAACTTCAGGCTCTTTGACGGCGAGGCCAACCGCACTATCCTTATGACGTCAGACTTGCGCATCCCGCTCAACCGCAAACTCGCCACGCTCCTCGACGACATGAATCTCGAATATAAGTTTAACTAAATAAAATCAACTAACATTATGGCATTTAAATTTACTGACAGCAATGTCAATGAGACAATAGCATCGGGCAAGCCCGTAGTTATCGATTTCTGGGCCACATGGTGCGGCCCCTGTGTAGGCATGTCGCCTATTATCGACGAACTGGCCGAAGAATACGCCGGCAAAGTGGTGATAGGCAAATACAACGTTGACGAAGAGGGCGAGTTTGCCGCCGCCAACCGCGTGATGTCCATCCCGACATTCCTGTTCTATAAGAATGGCGAAAAGACCTCCATACGTCTCGTAGGCTCTCAGACCAAAGACTTTATGAAGAGCAAGATTGAGGAACTTCTCTCACTCTGACATAGTATAATGCAAGCCACACCCGGCCGGAAAGGACGCATCGCGATTATCCGCATTGTCCTTTCCGGCTGTTTTTATAACCGATATTTGGAAAATTGGCGCTATTTTTAGGCAAATCAATATAAAAACGTAAAAAAATATTGCAGAATTTAAGAAAATTTCATACTTTTGAAGCGATTTTGTGCTAAATTATATTCAATTGTATTTCTCAGGTAAAGATTTGTAAATCAAGCAAATATAGTAACATTTAAATAAACAGTTATGAAGTTAATTTATGGTGTGTTGTCGTCAGCATTGCTGATTGCCGCAGGCAGTAGCTGTAGCGACGACTACAATCCGGGCGGGGGTACATCCGGTAAGATCAACCCGCAGCTCGACCTTGATGTGAATGCGATAACATCGCGTTCCACATCGGCCGGCCGCGATGCATCTCCCGTATCGGTCAATGATTTGAAGCTGCGGCTCAGTTCAACCGATGGTTCATTTGTCAAGGAATGGAATTCCATCGCCGATTTTGACAACAACGAATTGTTCAAGGTCGGAACCTATACCCTTGAGGCCATTTACGGCGACGTAGAGGACGAAGGTTTTGAAAAGCCTTATTACTATGCCTCCACCCAGCTCACAGTGAAAGAGAATAAAGTGACACAGGTGTCGATGAACGCACAGCTCACCAACTCGATGGTCAGCATAGCCACAACCGAAGCGTTCCGTTCCTATTTCACCAATTATTCATTCCAGGCTCATGCCGAAGGGGGCGATTATGTCAACTTCACAAGCACCGAAACACGCCCCGGCTATCTCCGTCCGGGCAAAGTCACGGTTACGACCGATGTCACCAAGCCCAACGGATTGAGCGCAACTCTCGAAGCCGCAGTTTTCGTAGCCGAGTCAAAACATCATTACACCGTGACTGTTGATGTCAACAACGGACAGGCCGGCGATGCACAGCTCGTCATCACCTACGACGACATGCTCAGTCAGGAAGACGTCTATATCGACCTTAGCGATGAAATACTCAGTGCTCCGGCACCAGCTGTCATCGCGCAGGGCTTCGAGGCAGGCACCACCGCCACCGTCATCGAAGGCTCATCTGACGCTGCAGCCCCCGCATTCTTCATCAATGCCGAAGGTGGCATCAAGTCCGTAGTGCTCTCGACCAGGTCCACATCTCTCATCGAGCAGGGTTGGTATAACGAGATTGACCTTGCCGCCGCCACTCCGGCGCAGCAGTCTAAGCTGAAATCGCTCGGCCTCGACGTCAAGGGACTTTTCGGCAATATCGGCCAAATGGCGCAAATCGACCTCTCAGGCGTACTGTCACACATCAGGTATCTTGAAGGAAGCGACAACGTATCTGAATTCACAGTCGTAGCCAAAGACAACTACAGCAAGGTCAGCGACCCGTTGACATTCTCAGTGAAAGTCGAGCCCATCGTGATTGGCCTGTCGGAAGATGTCACGCCCAGCGTCGGCGCCTCCACAATGACTGTGGCTCTTACCTACAACGGCACAGATGTAGCCCGAAATGTAAAAATACAATACAAAAATCTCCGCGGCACATGGAGTGACGCCACAATCACAAAAGTTACTGAAGTATCCGACAACAACTATATAGTGGAAATCGACGGCATTCCCGCCGATGACACGACAGTTACACTTCGTGCCGTCGCTGCCGGAAAAGAGAGCGATGAGGTCACTATTGCCAAAGGCGGATTCACCATCGCATCTACAGCCAACGACATGTTCGCGACACGCGCACGTATCGTTCCCGCATATTTCGATGATGAACTCGAAGCAGCAGCCTCGTCAGTAAAATACGAAATTTCGGAAGACGGCTCCAATTTCACGGCAGTAAGCCACACAATGGATAGCGACGGTTCGTCATGGCTCGCCGGCCTCCCCTCAGGCAAAAATCTTACCGTCAAAGCGACAATCAACGGTAAGATTGCAAAAACTGAAATCACCACTGAAGAAGAATGGGATATTCCCAATGGGAACCTCGATGCCGATGTCTCAATCAACGGTTCAGCAAGCAATTGGGAGAATATCGTCTTCTCCGGCTGGGGTACTAATAATGCAATGACGACAAGTCAAGGAAATAACAATGCCTATAACCGCATTTCAGGTACTATACAGACCGATGATTCACACTCTGGCAAAGCTGCTCTTATACGAACCGTCGGATGGGGAAGCGGAAACACAGCATGGGGTTCCAACGGAAGCAGCGGAAGTACTAAATATACTGATGCCGGACTCCTGCATCTCGGAGCTACAAGAACAACCCGCCCCGACGGATATGGCAATCGCGAAGGATCGGTTGAGACCTCAGATTTGGCGCCATTGGGCATCGACTGTACATCGCGTCCCTCGTCAATGACTTTTTATTACAAATATAGCCCTAAGAATTCTGCCGACCTCGGCTTTGCTGAAATACGCTCTATCGATGCCAACGGGAATACAATCGCCTCAAAAAGTGTAAGCCTCAACGCTTCTTCCTCATATCAGGAAATGACTGTAAATCTCGATTACCCAGCCGGTGCAGCAAAAGCAGCAAAGATATATGTCCGTTTCCAATCGACCAATGATCGGACTTATCTCCAAAAGAACGATGACAATTTTTCCGGTCCGGGATTTGCGAATACTACCCGAGGGACATTTATGGGTTCACAGCTCTACATTGATGACATCAAGTTAAACTACTAATAGAAATTACTGAACATGAAATATAAAATATTTTCAGCTTTAGCAATCGCGACGTTCATGATGTCATCATGCCATGACAACTGGACACCCGCGCCCGAAGATGAGGGCGACGGACAATTGCGAATGGAAGCTATCGACGTCACCAACGCCGAAAATGTAATCAAACGGGCCGGAGTCGACGTAAGCAACTTTATCGTCACCGTCAACGATGCCGAAGGCAAACAGATGCAGCAGTGGAAATTTGCCGATATGCCCGAAATCGTAACTCTTCCCGTAGGCGAAGGCTACACAATCGACGTCATCTCACACAACCAGGAGAAAGCTGCGTGGGACGCCCCTTTCTTCAAAGGTACATCCCAGAAATTCAACATCGTAAAAAACCAGCTCACCAATGCCGGTACAGTGACATGCAAACTGTCCAACATCAAAGTCTCAATCAGATTTTCCGAAGATTTGAAAAAAATCATGGAAGACGACTGCAAAGTGACCGTAATTGCCAACGATGAAGGACGTCTCGAATTCGGACCGGAAGAAACCCGCTCAGGCTATTTCCAGGCCATCGAAGGCAGTTCGACACTGATTGCAACTTTCTCCGGCACAATCTACGGCAACTACGAAGAGATACGCAAAGTATACACCGATGTTGAAGCCGGCCAGCACCGTATCATCACTTATAGCGTGAAAGGCGGCGACCCGACCATACCCGACGAATCAGGCAATATCGACATCACCGACGGCATCACCATCGACATGTCGACAATCGACGAAAGCATCGAAGGCAATGTAGCGCCCGATGAAGATGTGATTGACGGCGACCGTCCCGGTCACGAAGACCCCGAAGACCCGGACAACCCCGATAATCCTGACAATCCCGATGACCCCAAGGATGAATACTTCACATTCGATACAAGCATTTCGCTCACAGAGGTCAATCCGGCGGTTGAAGGCAATGACTACAGCGTCGTAATCAAATCGGTCAATCCGTTGACCAACCTCAAAGTAAAAATTGAGTCAGGCTATCTGACCGACGAGTTCCTCGGCAGCGTGGGTCTGGTCACCGAATTCGACCTCGCCAACCTGCCCCCCGACCTTGAACAGACTCTCGGCGACCCCGAAGGCTTCAACTTCCCGGTCGGCGACAATGTCAAAGGTCAGACCGAGGTTACATTCAACCTCACCCCCTTCATCCCCTTGCTCAACCTCAGCACCACCCCGAATGATATTCATAAATTCCATCTGACGGCCGTTGACGATAAGGGAAATGAGAAAACAGTAGTATTAACCTTTATTTCAGGAGTAGAATAACGATGAGAAAAATATATATCGCAGGAGTACTTGCCGCCGGACTGACTCTGGCCTCGGCATGCTCCGACAATCATGATTACGCTCTTGAGGGAGAAGGGAAAGTGATGCTTACGGCATCGTTCAGCAATGATGTCAAAGTGGCTTCCCGCGCCACACTCGAGGAGGAACTTTCCTCATCGACCATCATCTGGATTTCAGGCTCAAAAGGCCTTGTGCGCAAATACGAAGGGCTGCAGAACCTTCCCGCCGACGGAATTAAGCTGCTTGGCGGAAACTATGTGGCCGAGGCATGGGCCGGCGACAGCCTCTCAGCCTCATTTGAAGCTAAGTATTATAAAGGCCGCGCTCCCTTCACCATCACATCGGGTACCACCCGCGTGGAACTCCCCTGCCACATCGCCAACGTCGTGACGTCGGTCGATTATTCCGACAATATCGACGGCGTGCTCACCGACTATACCATTACCGTAGGCCACAGCCGTGGTTCGCTTGACTTCGTGGGCAAAGATACACGCAAAGGCTACTTCATGATGCCCTCCGGCTCGAAAAATCTGACATGGTCGCTCAAAGGCAAGCTGGCCGACGGCTCCGCTTTCACCAAGGAAGGTGTAATCGAAAATGTCCAGCCCGCTACCGAGTATGTGCTCCACGTCACCTACACACCATCTTCAAGCGACAACGGCGGCGCATTCATCAATATCGTCATCGACGAGAGCACAATCGACTCCGAGGACGAGATTCTGATAACGGTAGCCCCCAAAATCGTCGGCACATCCTTCGACATCAAGCAGGGCATTACCGGCCAACCGGGTATGTTTGATAAAAAATCGCTCTACATCACCGCATCTTCGGCACTTAAGAATGTAGTTATCGACTGTCCCCTTCTTGCAACGACCATCGGAGGCAACGACATCGACCTGATGACCGCCGACGCAAGCGTATGCACCTCGCTCAATGCCGCGGGTATCGAATGGAACTATGTATACAACGAGGCCGACGACATCTCCAACATGAAAATCAACTTCAACGAGGAGTGGCTCAATGCAATCCCCGCCGGCGAGTATCAGATGAACGTCACCGCAACCGACGCGCTCGGCAAGAAATCGGTGGTCGCAATGCCGATAACCGTCACCAACGCCAAAGCTGAAGCAGTCGAGGTAAGCGCAGCGGCTCCCACCACCTGGGCTACATCGGCCATGATTTATGGCCGTCTGCTCGACGCATCGGTCACCGACGGTCGTCTTGAATACCGCAAAGCCGGCGACACAGCCTGGACAGCTGCCGAAACAGCTATTGATGGCGTAAATCTCTCAGCCGAACTTACCGGTCTTACCCCCGGCACTACTTACGAATACCGCGTGGCATGCGCCGGTTTTGAAAGTGCGCCGAAGACTATCACTACCGAAGCCAATCTCCAGCTCCCCAATGCAAGTTTCGAAGACTGGCAGATAAAGTCAGGCAGAAACGGCAACCTTATCTACGCCGAAGGCGACGCTATGTTCTGGGATTCGGGCAACCACGGTTCCGCCTCGCTCTCCAAGCAGGTGACTACCCCCGACGGCACCCACAAGCACTCCGGGCAGTATTCCGCCCTCCTCACTTCCCAAAAAGTAGCATTAATGGGTATCGGACGATTCGCGGCAGGCAATATCTTTATCGGACAATATCTCAAAACCGACGGTACTGACGGTATCCTCGGTTGGGGACGTCCGTTCGCCTCACGACCAAAAGCACTGAAAGGATACTTACGTTATCAGCCAGGAGAGATCAAATACAATGATTGCAAAATTGATGATAAGACTGCGGAAATGGCCTCTCACGTAGGACAGACCGACCAGGGTATCATCTATATCGTAATCCTCTCCGACGACAACAAGATGACTGCCAGTGCTACCGATTCCGGAAAGGAAAAGACATGGCCTATTGTTGTCGAGACCAAATCCGGACAGGTATTCGACGTCAACCGGCCCAACGTGCTTGGTTACGGACAGCTTATCGTAGACGCCACACAAGGCGACGGCATGATTGAATTCAATATTCCGATTGAATACTTCAGGACCGACGTCAAAGGCGCCAACATAGCCATCACCTGCTCCGCATCGCGCTACGGCGACTACTTCTGCGGAGGCGACTCGAAAATGTGGATTGACGATTTCGAACTCGTCTATTAATCCGCCGGCAATCCGGCCGATATATTTCAACCTACGGGGAGACTTTCACAGTCTCCCCGTTTTTATTACGCGTTCCAATTTCATCACGATTAATTTTGCATACCTGCTTAAAATGCGTAAATTTGCAATCGGATTTTTTAGAGACCTCTTAGTTTTCAATAGATGTACCGACCCAAGCGACTATATACGTTCATGCTGCAGACATTCCTTCCGGTGTTTGTAATGACGTTTTTCATCTGCTTGTTCATCGTCCTGATGCAGTTCCTGTGGCGTTATATCGACGACCTCGTTGGCAAAGGACTTGAGATTACCGCCATTGGCGAGCTCTTCTTCTATGCAGCATTGACCATGGTGCCGATGGCTCTCCCGCTGGCCATACTCCTTGCATCGCTCATGACGTTCGGCAACCTCGGCGAGAAATTCGAGCTTACGGCCATGAAGGCGTCGGGAGTGTCGCTCCTCAAGACGATGCGTCCGCTCATCATACTCATCCTTCTCATAGCCGGCGGCGCATTCTTCTTCCAGAACAACGTACTGCCTGTAGCTCAGGTGAAGATGTACACCCTGCTTTACTCAATGAAGCAGAAATCGCCCGAAATGGAGATTCCGGAAAAAGCGTTCTACGACCAGATACCGGGTATCAACATCTACGTGGAGGAGAAGGATAAGGTCAGCGGCACGCTCCGCGAACTCATGATCTACGACATGAGCGGCGGCACTGACAATACCCGCATCATAGTGGCCGATTCCGGCAGAATATCCCTCACCCCCGACAAGACACGACTGCTGCTCAACATATATCAGGGCGAACAGTTCGAAAACCTGCGCTCCACCACGGCCGGAGTGCAGTCCAACAATCTCCCCTACCGCCGCGAGACTTTCGCGCAGAAAGACATCATCATCCCGTTTGACGCCAATTTCAACCGCATGGACGAATCGGCCATGCGCAAACAGTATGTCGGCAAAAACATTACGGAACTGCATGCAACAATTGACTCCGTCCAGGCGCGAGTCGACAGCGTAGGCCATGTATATGCCGGCGAAATAAAGGAAAAGCCATATTTTGCATTGCCATATTATACGACCTACACCACTTCCGAAGGGACAACGCGTGCACCACAGAAAGAAATCTCGCTTGACACGCCACTTGATATCGACTCCCTTTTCCATAACAATTCGGGACTCGATGAAGCCACCATCATAAACCAGGCTCTCTACAAAGCCCGCAGTGTCAAGATGGACTATGAATACAAGAGCAAACTGATGGAGGAGGACCGCAAGCAGATACGCCGCCACGGCATCGAGCTTCAGAAGAAATTCACGCTGTCGTTCGCTTGCATAATATTCTTCTTCATCGGAGCACCGCTCGGCGCCATCATACGCAAAGGCGGTATCGGCCTGCCGCTCGTAGTGTCGGTAATCCTGTTCATCATCTACTACATCATTGACAATACTGGCTACAAGATGGCAAAGGACGGTCGCGTCAGCGTAATTGAAGGTATGTGGCTAAGTTCAGCAATACTTCTGCCGCTCGGCATATTTTTCACCTACAAGGCCGTGCACGACTCCGGCGTGTTCAACATAGACGCTTACAAGGCGCTTTGGGCAAAATTGCGCGGAAAGCACAAACGTACGCTCGAGCCTAAAGAGTTCACACTTAATGAGGTCACTCCTCAGGGTGCGCTCGAAGTAATATGTAATTTCGACAGCGACCTCAAATCATTCCGCGACAACTACCGCCGTATGTTCCCGCTGCGCAAACTCGTAGTCAGACTGTTCGGCACAAAACAATCGGCTGAATGCATGCGTTCAATGAATGTGCTTATTGACTATCTGGCCAACTCGCGCAGCTATCAGGTGATTTCGATATTGAACAAATATCCCTATAAGATCAGTCCCCGCGACATGAATCTGCTTGTCGAGAACAATGAGCTGCTGCGGCAGTGGTTCGCCGCGGAAGCGCAGAAAGAACAGGATTCAGGAGATAATGAATGACAATGTAAGACTACATTACTCAATACAACCGATATGGAAGATATTAATAAAGAAGATATAAAATTAGATAAGATTGAGGATGCCATCGCCGACTTCGCAGAAGGCAAAATGGTGATTGTTGTCGACGATGAGGACCGCGAGAATGAGGGCGACCTCATTGTTGCAGCTGAAAAAATAACTCCCGAGCAGGTCAATTTCATGCTCAAGAACGCCCGCGGCGTGCTTTGTGTGCCGATGACGATATCGCGCTGCAGGGAGCTTGAACTGCCGCATCAGGTCGACGTAAACACATCAGTGCTCGGCACACCGTTCACCATCACTGTCGACAAGCTCGAAGGATGCAGCACCGGCGTATCAATCAACGACCGTTGCGCCACAATCCGTGCCCTCGCCGACCCGGCATCTACCGCCGCCACATTCGGACGTCCCGGCCATATCAATCCGCTTTATGCTCAGGACGCCGGTGTACTGCGCCGCTCGGGCCACACCGAAGCTGCTGTCGACCTCGCACGTCTCGCCGGTCTCCAGCCCGTGGCTGCCCTTATGGAAATCATGAGCGACGACGGCACGATGGCACGTCTGCCCGAACTGCGCCGCCGCGCAAAGGAGTGGGGTCTGAAACTTATATCCATCAAGGACCTTATCGCCTACCGCAACGCCCGCGAGAGCCTTGTTGAAAGAGGTGTGGAGGTCGACATGCCCACACGCTACGGTCATTTCCATCTTATCCCCTTCCGTCAGAAAAACAACGGACTGGAGCATATCGCCATCATCAAAGGCGATGTCACCACTCCCGAACCGGTACTTGTGCGCGTACATTCATCATGCGCCACAGGTGATATTTTCGGCTCGAAACGATGCGACTGCGGCGAGCAACTCCACAAAGCGCTTGAACTGATAGAAAAAGAGGGACGCGGAGCCGTCGTTTATCTCAACCAGGAAGGCAGAGGCATCGGTCTGATGGACAAAATCCATGCCTACAAGCTTCAGGAGGAGGGTCACGACACGGTGGAAGCCAACATTCTGCTCGGACACAAAGCCGACGAACGCGACTATGGCGTAGGCGCTCAGATACTGCGCAGTCTCGGCATCACCGACATGCGCCTGCTCACCAACAATCCCGTGAAACGCATAGGACTGGAAGGCTACGGACTTACAGTAGTTGAAAATGTACCGATAGAAATTGAGCCCAACACCTACAATCGCGACTACATGACAGCCAAAAAGAACCTCATGGGTCACGACCTCCACAAACTCTAATTCAAGAGGAATTTGCAAAACTCAAAATACACGGAATTGTGCGGACGCAATTCATCGCTGTTAACTTAAAGGTGTCAATATCGGGGGTATCCGACAGGATACCTATTTAGCAGTAACCGGGTACACCGAAGCATCGCGAAGGTGTGCCCGGTAAGCCGATACACGGTGACGGCGCCCGAAGGCCGCCGATATAAATCACATCTGTCTCGGTGGCAGACAGAAAGTTATAAATAAATCGGCGGCCTTCGGGCGCCTCCGGAGTCACTGCATCTTTTCCGGGCACATCTCCGCTATGCTCCGATGTACCCGGTTACTGCTAAATCGGCGACCTGACGGGCGCCTTTATGCTTAAGTAAACAGCATTGAATCGCGTCCCTACAATTTCGTTTGTATACTTTGAGTTCTGCAATACACTCATAATGAGACAGCCGCGAAGTCAATTGCTTTGCGGCTGTCTCTTTTATTTTAATATTTCCCCGGAGGGTGCCGGATTACTTGTCGACTTTGACGCAGGTTGCTGCTTCAAGTTTCTGTTGCACGGCGGCGTCGAGTACGGCCATTGCCACGAGGTTGACGATGTCGCGTACGGGGGTGTCGACGTTGATGAAGTGAACGGGCTTGTTCAATCCCATCTGGATCGGGCCTATGGCTTCGCCTACGCCCATCTCGAGGAGCATGCGGTAGGCTGTAGATGCGGCTGAAAGGTTGGGGAACACGAGCGTGTTGACCTTTTTGCCTTTGAGACGGGTGAAGGGGAAGGTGGCGTCGCGGAGTTCCTGATTGAGGGCGTAGTTGAGGGTCATCTCACCGTCGATGGGAAGCTCTGGATACATGGCCTGCATGCGGTCTACGACGTTGTGCACCTTCACTGACTCGGGCATCGAGCTTGAACCGAAGTTGCTGAACGAAATCATGGCGATATTCGGGTCGTGGGAGAAGAACTCCACCGAGTTGCGTGCCAGACGGGCGATGTCAAACAGCGTATCCTCGTCGGTGGCCTGGTTGATGGCGGTGTCGGCGATGAAGAGTATGCCTTTCTGCGTGTCGACTATATGGAGCGAAGCGAAGTGCTTGTAGCACGGACGAATGCCGATTACCTCCTTGGCGATTTCGCCGGGGAGAGGATTGGACGAGTATGTGCCGCAGATGATTGCGTCGGCCAGACGCTCCTCTACCATCATCATGCCGAAGTAGTTGCGGTCGAACATGTTTTCGAGCGCTTCGGGGTAGGTGACACCCTGACGCTGGCGCTTCTGCGCGAGTTTGAGAGCGAACTCGTGGCGTCGGTCGGCCTCGCGGTCGTGGCGCGGGTTGACTATCTCGATGCCTTCGAGGCTTATGCCGAGACGTTTGGCGCGCTTCTCAATCATCTCTTCGTTGCCCAGGAGTATCGGCGTACAGATGCCGATGCGCATTGCCGTAGAGGCGGCGCGGAGCATCGAGTCGGTATTGCCTTCGGAGAATATGACGCGTTTGGGGTTGGCTTTGGCAGCGTCGGTGAAACGGCGTGACAGCTGGTTGTCGACACCCATGAGCGAGCGGAGCTTGACGTCGTATTCCTCCCAGTTGGTGATGGGACGGCGTGCCACGCCCGATTCCATCGCGCCGCGTGCCACGGCAGGTGCCACGGTGGTGAGCAGACGCGGGTCGAGGGGCTTGGGCAGGATATAGTCGCGGCCGAACTTGAGGTTGGTCATGCCGTAGGCGGCGTTGACTACCGACGGTACGGGCTGCTTGGCGAGTTCGGCGATGGCGCGTACGGCTGCCAGTTTCATCTCCTCGTTGATCTGTGTCGCTCCCGAATCGAGGGCGCCGCGGAATATGTAGGGGAAACCGAGCACGTTGTTTATCTGGTTGGGATAGTCGGAACGTCCGGTCGCGAAAATCAGGTCGGGACGCGACGCAATTGCCTTGTCGTAGGAGATTTCGGGGTCGGGGTTGGCGAGGGCGAATACGATGGGACGCTCGGCCATTGACTGAACCATTTCGGTGGTCACGACATCCTTAACCGACAGGCCGAGGAATACGTCGGCGCCCACCATAGCTTCAGCAAGAGTGTCGATGTCGCGGTCGGTGGCAAATTCGGCTTTCTGCGGCGACAGATTGGGGCGCTTGCGGTTGATTACGCCTTTTGAGTCGCACATTACGATATTGGCTGGATTGACGCCGAGGGCCACATAGAGGCGGGTGCAGCTTACGGCAGCCGCGCCGGCACCGTTGACCACGAGGCGTATTTCGCCGATTTTCTTATTCTGGAGCTCGAGAGCGTTGAGGAGGCCGGCGGCCGAGATGATGGCGGTGCCGTGCTGGTCGTCGTGCATCACGGGTATGTTGCATTCCTCCTTCAGACGGCGCTCGATTTCGAAGCACTCGGGAGCCTTGATGTCCTCGAGGTTGATGCCGCCGAATGTCGGCGCTATCGCTTTCACCACCTGGATGAATTTTTCGGGATCTTTCTCGTTGACTTCGATATCGAAGCAGTCGATACCGGCAAATATCTTGAACAGCAAGCCTTTGCCCTCCATCACCGGTTTGCCGGCGAGAGCGCCTATATCGCCTAAGCCGAGCACTGCGGTACCGTTGGAAATCACGGCCACGAGATTGCCCTTGTTGGTGTATTCGTAGGCGTCCTGCGGATGTTGCTCAATCTCCAGGCAGGGGAATGCCACGCCGGGCGAATAGGCCAGTGCGAGGTCGTTCTGCGAGGAGTACGGTTTGGTGGGGACAACCTCCGTCTTTCCGGGGCGCGGATAGCGGTGATAGTCCAATGCGGCTTCTTTCAAATTGTTTGACATAATCTTTCTACCTTAAGTAACTGTTTAAAATTATTTTATATTAACCGTTCTCATTATTTTAATATTCTGCCGGAGTCTTTTTCGTCGCTTTCCATCTCGTCATCAGTCATGTAGCTCGCTACACTCCTTCTTCCTCACTGGAAATCGCCTAAAAAATCCTCTCGCCATAATATCAAAATAATTTTGAACAGTTACTTATATGTAAAAATCAATGCGTACTTTCAACCGTGCGGCTCACGAAAATGGTATCGACCGACTGGCGCACCTGATACGGCGTGCCCGACACGCGTGAACGCTTCGAGCCGACGTAATAAAACGACTGCTGGGTATCCCACGACGGCCAGTCGAACTTGCGTGTGCTCCCGGCCGGAATGTCGGCGCGGACGCGGCGTGTCGTCTCATGAAACTGACGTCCCTTGCTGTCAAGATATTGCGTAGTGACCGACACGGAGTTGATGTCGAAATCCGTGCGGTTGGTCACAAACACCGTCTCGCGCCGGCTGCGTAACGGCTTGTCGTATCCGAAGAGCAGTACGGCGGCGCTGTCGGGTATTATCGCCGAGTCGGGCAAAGCGACAGCCTGTTGCGCCCGCACAGCACGCCCGCTGACATTGCCGCGCGTGGTACGCTGCCGGCGCGCATGCGCATCGCCTGCCGACATCGCAGCCATGCAGACTGTCAGTAATATGGCTGCCGAAAGTCTCATAGATAGCGTGGAGTTAAAGGTGATGCCGCGGCGGGAGGAAACACCCTGACCGCTCCGTCAAGATTGTCGGGACGATTATTGACACGCGTCACCGTCATCCGGAACATATAAGGGAGGAATCGCCACAGATTTACTTTCAGTTTATTGGTAACAGGCACCATTATCAGCCGTCCGTCGTCGTCAAGAGTGACGGTAAAGCGTTTCGGCTTCGACAGTATGCCTGTATCGCCCGAAGTATATATGCGGGCATCGTAGCAGTCGGCGCGCCCTGCGGCGGTGCATGCGCCCATCACGGTACCCGGCAGAATATTGCGGTCGGGACTGTCGACCACTATCAGCCTGAAAAATATCGTGCCCGGGTCGGCGACGACGGCAAAAAGCCCCTCGCTGCCCGACATACGCCATATCCCCTCTACCGGCATCATGGCTTTGCCGTCGAAATACGCGTCGGCGTCGGTAACATCCATATTCACGACGCACCCCGACACTCCGGCAAGATATTGCTCAAGTTCGTCGGGAGCGGCATGCACGTCGCCGGGCCATACGAATACAGCCAAAAGCGCGATAATAAGAGAGGGTTTTGCATGCATACGTCATATCGTGGGTTACAGCCGTCCGAGCCTGTAGGAGAAACCGAAACTCAGCACCTCACGCAGCTGCCACTTGTGCCATTTGGAGTCCTCGTAGCGCCCTGTAGTGGAGTCGTAGCGAAGGTGCACATATATCTGGGTCGACAGGAAGCGGTTGATGCTGAACGACAGCGTATTCTCCCAGTCGCCCTGCAGATACTCATAGTTGGTGAAGGCCGTGAGCCGCGAGTTGAAGCTGATGTTGTAGGCAAGTTTCCATTCGAGGCGGCAGTCGATATTGCTACCGTACTGGCTTACCGACGTATGCCCCTCCTTGATGCCGAACTGGCGTTCGTCGATTTTATCGTTGGTGCATATCTTCAGGTTGTAGGAGAGCGGCGCTATCGACGCGTTGGTCTTGAAATTACCCGAAGGTGTGGAATACTCATACGTCATACCGAGACCGAGATTGAGCTCGCCGGGCGAGAGGAACGCCGCCGAGAGGTCGTTGGTGTTCTTGCGGTAGTTGTTGAGCAGCTGTGTCTTGAACTGCAACGTGGCCGAGTAGTACCAGCGTTTTGCGGCTTTCACACCGAATTTCGAGTTGATCTGGAAATTATCCTCCGAGATGCTGTAGTTGCGCAGCGAGTCGTCGGGCGCACTGTTCAGGCCGAGTTTGTACTGCACGGTGTTCTCAAACAGAAGGTTGGGGTGGAACGTCTGGTTCAGGCGCGCATTGTACACGCCCTGGATTATCGTATTGAGGTTGTTGTTGCCGCCCTGATACCAGTTGGGCGAGTTGTAGGCCTGCGAGAACTGTATCATGCCGTCGAACTGCTGGAGCCAGTGTATCTTCTTCACTTCCACGGCATCGACTGCACCCTTGACCTCGGATTTGTCGACAGAAATCTCCTCGACGGTGATATGCGCCGTAGTGGGGTCGACGAAGGCGCGGAAACGCTTGGGCGCTTCGGGAAGGGTATTGATGTTGTATCTCACATGCCGCGCATTGTCAATCATATAGCGCTGGCGCAGCTTCTGGTAGCGCAGCATGGCGTCATTGCGGTCGTTGACCCAGTCGAGGGGACCGGGTGCGGGCGTTTCCCTCCCTTCGATTGCGGTGGAGTCGGCGGTGAGCATCACGTCGTAAGAGTCAAAAATCATCGGCATGAACAGCGTGGTGGGAAGCATGCGGTTGTGCACGTCGAGCGTGGTGTCTATCTCGAATTCCTTCTCTTCGGCTTTCTCTCCGTTGATATCGAAATAGTCCACCCATTCCTCGTCGGAGGCGGTGTCGGCGGCAACAGTATCGACCGGGACGGCGGCAACTGTCTCCTCGACCCACTGGCCGTTGACGAAACGATATTTCTTGGTGACCTGCGCGTTGACGGCCGTCACCCCCAGCATAAGCACTATAAGCAAGTAATATAATCGTGTAAGCATACCTTTGGAAAATTGCTTGCGGTAAACGAAACGTGAAAAATTTTTACAAAGATAGCAAATAATATGGAAATTTCGTAACTTTGCACATCTTAATACGACGCCATGAAGCATATATGGCTTCATGCCGTTTTTCCGGAAAAGTTAAAACCCAATTACTGATGATTGATAAGATAAACGCCCTCAAGTCAACGATAGAAGGACTTACAGCCGCCAGCGATGCCGAAGTGGAGGCTCTCCGCGTCAAGTATCTGAGCAAAAAAGGTGAGATTTCACTCCTTTTCAATGATTTCCGCACCGTGCCCGCCGAGCAGAAAAAAGCCATCGGACAGGCACTCAACGAATTGAAAAACTTTGCCACGGAGCGCATCAACTCGTTGCGCGACGCCCTCGCCTCGGCCGACACAGGTCTTGAAGGCGTCGACCTCACCCGTACTCCCGCGCCGTTGCGCCTCGGCACACGCCATCCCCTTTCGCTGGTGCGTGAGGAAATCATCGCCATATTCCGCCGTCTGGGCTTCACCGTGGCCGAAGGTCCCGAAATCGAGGACGACTGGCATGTGTTTGAATCGCTCAACTTCGCCGCCGACCATCCCGCGCGCGACATGCAGGACACATTCTTCATACAGCGCAACCCCGACGTGCTGCTCCGCACCCACACATCGTCAGTACAGACCCGCGTGATGGAGAAGACGCAGCCGCCTATCCGCATCATCTGCCCCGGACGCGTATACCGCAACGAGGCCATCTCGGCACGCGCCCACTGCTTCTTCCACCAGGTCGAAGCGCTCTATATCGACAAGAACGTATCGTTCGCCGACTTGCGCCAGACACTCCTTTACTTCGCCCGCGAGATGTTCGGACCCGACACCAAAATCCGTCTGCGCCCGAGCTACTTCCCGTTCACCGAGCCTTCGGCCGAAATGGATATATCATGCGACCTCTGCGGAGGCAAGGGATGCTCGTTCTGCAAGGGCACCGGATGGGTGGAGATACTCGGATGCGGCATGGTCGACCCCAACGTGCTCGAAGCCTGCGGCATAGACTCCAAAGTATACTCCGGATTCGCCCTCGGCATGGGCATAGAGCGCATCACCAACCTGAAATACAGGGTGAAAGACCTGCGCATGTTCTCGGAAAACGATGTCCGTTTCCTCGACGAATTCATTGACGCATAACAATAAGGGAAGTCAGGCCTGTCGGACCTGTCAGACCCGTCCGACAGGTCCGACATCATCTTACTTCAATCCCATTCGACCATGCCGGGCTGGTTACAATTGCTGAGTGTTGGCGCCGGAGGTGCCATCGGAGCCATATTCCGTTTTCTGCTGCAATACTGCCTCAGCGGCTCCTACCGCCAGTGGGTCATAGTGGCGGTCAATCTCACCGGAAGCGCACTTATAGGCGCGGCGTGGGCCATAGCAGGCCGCTACGGTTCATCCGTCATCCTCAACCAGTGGCTCATCGCGGGAGTGCTCGGAGGCTTCACCACCTACTCCACATTTGCCTGGGACAGCTTCGACCTCATCAGAAACGGACGCACGCTTGAAGCCGTCCTCTACATGGCAGTCACCGTAATAGGCGGACTTTTACTCTGCGCGTTAGCTTTTAACTGTACCGAAAAATTACTCCGATGACAATAAAACAACGTTATGCGGCAGTCCTTGAGCGCTTTGCCACCGCAATGCCCTCGCCGGAAACGGAACTGCACTACGACACCCCGTTCCATCTGCTCTTAGCCGTGATACTCTCGGCACAGTGCACCGACAAGCGCGTCAACATGGTCACGCCGCCACTCTTCGAGGCATTTCCCACGCCTGAATCGATGGCCGCCGTCACGCCCGACGACGTGTTTCCGTTCATCAGATCGGTATCCTACCCCAATAACAAAGCCAAATCGCTCGTCGGAGCCGCCCGCACCCTCGTAGAGCGTTTCGGCGGCGAGATGCCATCCGACATCGACTCGCTGATGGAACTGCCGGGCGTAGGACGCAAAACCGCCAACGTGATGCTCGCCGTGGTGTTCAACCGCGCCGCAATGGCCGTCGACACCCACGTGTTCCGCGTCAGCGAGCGCATCGGCCTGACAACCAATTCAAAAAATCCGCTCCAGACCGAACGGACACTCGTAAAATACATTCCCGAGACCGACATACCGCGCGCCCACCACTGGCTAATACTCCACGGCCGCTATGTGTGCAAGGCGCGGCGCCCCGACTGCCTGAACTGCCCTATAACCGACCTTTGCCGCTATTTCGGCAAAAACGCGGGCGCACAGTGACAATACAAAACGACACTACATGGAATCCACCTTCCTCTTCATAATCGAAGTCATAGGCACCTTTGCCTTTGCCATAAGCGGAATCCGGCTCGCGGCCTACAAGAACTTCGACCTGTTCGGCGCTTACACCATAGGCCTTGTCACGGCTATCGGCGGCGGAACGCTCCGCGACCTGCTGCTCGACATTCCGGTGTTCTGGATGCAGACATGGCTCTATCTCGCCGTCACCGGCATGGCACTCGGCATTGTAATCCTGTTCAGGCGCATGCTTATCAGCATGAACCGCATGCTCTTTATCTTCGACACCGTAGGTCTGGCGCTGTTCGTGGTCATCGGCATACAGAAAACCATCGCGGCGGACTATCCGATGTGGGTGGCGATGGTCATGGGCGTAATCACCGGCTCGTTCGGAGGCGTGGTGCGCGACATTCTCATCAACGTGGAGCCGCTGTTCTTCCGCAAGGACATTTATGCCACGGCCTGCCTCGCCGGAGGATTCGCCTACTGGGGGAGCACCATGCTCGGCTGGAACGACGTGACGTCGCAACTGCTCTGCGCCGCCACCATCATCATACTGCGCACGTGCGCCATCCGCTACAACTGGTCGCTGCCTCAGCTCAGGTACACCCCCGACGACACCGGCGAAAGCCCCGACAAATAGTACCCCGTTGACGTTTTTTTACAAACTTTTTTCACGCGCTGAATGTTAAAAAGAGCGTGAAACCGATAGCCGCGTCCTTCCCGGGCAGGGAGACAACGGCACCAATCTGTAAAAAAACGCAATTATGAAAACTGTCAGGACCATATACTTTGCCGGAGGTTCCTTCTGGGGTACCCAACAATATATACGCAACTTCAGCGGCGTAGTGTCGACGCGCATCGGCTACGCCAACTCACTTGTACCCAACCCGCGCTACCGCGAAGTATGTCAGGGAAAAACGGGAGCCGCGGAGTGCGTCAAAGTGGATTATGACCCCGAACGCATCTCCCTTGAGAGCCTTGTACAGCTGTTCATCCTCTCCATCAACCCCACGTCGGTCAACAGGCAGGGCAACGACGTAGGCCCCCAGTACCGCAGCGGCATCTACTACACCGACATGGACGACGCCCATACGGTGTTCAACGTCGTAAGCGCGCTTGAGGACTCATACGACGCACCGTTCGCAGTGGAAATCCTTCCGTTGGAAAATTTCTACCGCGCCGAAAAATCATTGCAGGACTACCTCAGACGCACCCCCGGAGGCCACTGCACCATAAGTCCGCGCCTGATGGAGTATTCACGCAGCATTCAAGGCGTATTTGACGCCATCAACCCCGCTGTATGACATTACCCCTCGGTCACTTCGGGACGGAGAGGATAAGTGTTGCGCAGGCGCTCGAAATGCGCCCCGAATTCCGCCGTGCCCGCTTTCTGCCGCAATATTGCCGTATCCTCAAACGGGTCATACGATCTCGCAACCGCATCGGCGGTGACATTCTCCACCGCTCCCGCAGGGATATCGGGAGTCATGCGGTAATCTATGCCGAAATAATTGCATAACGCATTCACAGCCATAGTAGTGGCGCGTATCTTACCGTTGAGCGAATAGCCCGCGATATGAGGCGTGGCAATGTCGACGAGCTGAAGTAGCCGCTGCGACACATCAGGTTCATTCTCCCAGCAGTCAATCACGGCATGACCGATTGTGCCTGCCTCAAGTGCGGCGACAAGGTCATCGTTATCTACCACGGGGCCCCTCGCCGAATTCATTATCACCGCATCGCGGCGCATGCGCCCGAACAGCGCACTGTCGGCAAGGTGATAAGTGGCATGCCGCCCCTCTTTCGTCAAAGGCACATGGAATGTCACCACATCGGCCTGCGGCAGAAGCTCTTCAAGCGTGACGCCGTCAAAATCAGGCTCGCGTTCGGCACGTGGCGGGTCGCACTTCAGCACACGCATGCCGAGTTTCTCCCCCCAGTCGGCCACGATACTCCCCACATGCCCTACACCTACCACTCCTATCGTCTTCCCTTCGAGACCTTCGGGAAACAGTTTCAGCAGCGACGCATATACATATTGCGCCACAGCGGGAGCATTGCATCCGGGCGCCGAAGCGACGGTTATGCCGCGTTCGGCGCACCATGGCAGGTCGATATGGTCGGTCCCGATAGTCGCCGTAGCTATGAAGCGCACGTTGCTGTTGCCTAAAAGGGAAGCATCACACCGCGTGCGCGTACGCACAATCATTGCATCGGCATCCGCCACAGCCTCCGGAGTGAATTCACCGGGTGCAAGACGCTCTATATCAAAATAATCCGCGAGTCCATCGGGCACGCATGGCACATGACTCTCAATTATCAGTTTCGGTTTCATAATAACTGCATTACAACATATTATAATAACAGACCGGACACCCCAAAAGATTAGACATCGGGGCACCCCTGGAGGATGTTGCATTTAAACCGCGGTTGAAAACCGCGGCTACTATGCGGCTGATTACCGGTATGCTTTGCTTAGTAGCCGCGGTTTTTAACCGCGGAAGGTTTAACTTTGCAACACCCGCCGGTCTTACACATAGTAGCACGCCGAATAGAGCGCGACATATACCGCAATTATCCCAATCAGCACCCACACCGCGCCGCGCGGACGGCGTATGGAATAATAGTGCGCTACCTGGTAGGCCGCAGTCAGGCACAGCATCGGAAAATATACCGACAGGTTGCCGTAATCGACTATCATGAAAATCATAGTCGAAATCAGCAGCAGCGTCAGGAAGCCGTTGTATGCGCGGAATTTGGCATTGTAGCTGAGTATCTTCATCAGATTGGCGCACATAGCGGCGAAACCGAGTATCATCGTTATGCCTACGGCCGCAAACACCGTAATCATATCCGGCACGCTCAATCGCGAGAACACGCTCTCAAACTGCGGCCACCCTATATCCGACAGTTCCATTACCCCGAAGCCGTAAAGTATCCACACCGGGCAGATGATACCGATTACAGTGGCAAGCACCGACCGGAAATTGAGTATTCTCATCTGCGCCAGGCCGAGTATGGCCACCGGGATATAGAACATGAACGCATACTGCACGAGCGATGCCAGCGACAATATGAAAAATATCAGGAACACCCTCCTCGTGGCCGACATGTCGCCGTAGCAGCTGAACATCGTGGCCGTGATGCCGAGCATCACGACGCACATCAGCGACCCGCCGTAAAACTGTCCCGCCGCCACGGGCAGCGACGTCAGCATCACTATATAAAGCGACGAGGTCAGGGCCGACGGAGCACGCATGAAGTTGAACACCTTGTTGAGCCCGATGAACGATATGGCCGTCAGGGCGGTCAGCACCAGACTTATGACAAGTGACAGCTCGCCCTGCGGGAGCCAGCGGTTGGGCGACGGGAACACCGTGCCACGGCTGCCTGTGATTTCATCGACATGGCCCGAACGGAATGCCGCATACGTCATCACTGCCGCGATGATGAATATCAGCGTGGTGCAGTTGCGCGAATGTAGGTAACGGTTGAGCCTGTCCATGCTTTAGAACTTATTTTTCCGACTCGAGGCGGAGGAGGTCACGGCCGATGTCGCGGCGCAGGTTCTTCCCCTCGAAATTCACCTTCGCTGCCGAGCGGTAGCTCTTATCGAGAGCCTCGGCCACGGTGTCGGCCATCGAGCTGACCGATATGACGCGGCCTCCCGAAGTGACAAGGTTGCCGTTGTCGTCCATCCTGGTGCCGGCATGGAACAGTATGCTTTCGTCGACCGTGCCGTCGATTGTGATTGCCTTTCCCTTGGGATAGCTGCCGGGGTAACCGCCCGACACGAGCATCACCGTCACCGAGGCGCGGGGGTTGATGTCAAGGGGCATCTCGCCGAGATTTCCTTCTGCTGCCGCTTTGAGCAGCTCCACGAGGTCTGAGTCGATACGGAGCATCACGGCCTCGGTTTCCGGGTCGCCCATGCGCACGTTGTACTCGATTACCATCGGTTCACCATCTACGTTGATGAGGCCGAGGAATATGAATCCGCGGTAGGTGATACCCTCTTCCTTAAGTCCGTCGATTGTAGGACGTATGATGCGGCTGTCGACTTTGCGCATGAACTCATCGTCGGCGAACACCACGGGGCTTACGGCGCCCATGCCGCCGGTATTGAGGCCGGTGTCACCCTCGCCTATGCGCTTGTAGTCCTTGGCCACGGGGAGCACGCGGTAGCCGCCGTTGCCGTCGGTCAGCACGAATACCGAGCACTCTATTCCCGAAAGGAATTCCTCGATGACAACCGTTGCCGACGACTTGCCGAACATGCCGTCGAGCATCTCGGCGAGTGCTTTCTTGGCTTCGTCGAGCGAGTCGATGATGAGCACGCCCTTGCCGGCGGCAAGGCCGTCGGCCTTTAGCACGTATGGTGCCTTGAGCGATTCGAGAAAACGGTAGCCGTCCTCGATGGTCTCGGCGGTGAAGCTCTGATAGCGGGCTGTGGGTATGCCGTGACGCGACATGAAGGCTTTTGCGAAATCCTTGCTTCCCTCGAGGGCTGCGCCCGCTTTCGACGGTCCGGCCACAAGTACGCTGTCGGCGAACCGGTCATAGATACCGGCCACAAGCGGGTCTTCGTTGCCAGGCACAATCATGTCGATGGCATTGTCGGCCACAAAACGCGCTATGCCGTCAAAATCGAGCGGAGAGAGCGCTACGTTGGTACCGTATTGCGCCGTGCCGCCATTGCCGGGGGCTATGTACAGATTGTCAACGAGAGGGCTTTGCGACATTTTCCACGCCAAAGCCGATTCACGGCCACCTGAGCCAAGAAGAAGGATATTCATATAATTTTGAATTTTGAATTTTTGAATTTTGAATTGGTGGGGAGGGAGGTTGGGGTCGGGGGCATCGGACCGGTCTGACCGAGTACTCGGAGTTCTCTGAGATCTCGGAGTTCTCCGAGGGCTCTGAGGGCTCTGAGCTCTCCGGGGGCTTCATTACTTGCTGTTGTTGCGGGGGCGCATCTTCACGCCGGGCTTTGCCAGCGACGGCTGGCGGCCGGTTATGCTCTTGAGGGCGGCCTCGTTGCGGCGCACTGCCAGCGGGTTCTCGCTTTCGGCGGGTGCCTCGCCTCGCGGTGCGAAACTGCCGCGTGAGCCGAACGAATCGCGTCCGCGGCGCTCGTCACGGCCATATTTGTCGCTGCGGCTGTCACGTGAGAATTTATCACGGCGGTCGTCGCGGCGCTCCTTGTCGCGCCCGTACTTGTCACGGCGGTTAAATCCTCCGCCACGCGACGAATAGCGTTCCTCGAGTTTGTTGCGGGGCGAACCGTAGCGTGCCTCGTCGCCCTCGTCGTTGGCGGCGCTGCGACGGCGGTCGTCCTTGAATTTGCGCATGGAGCGGCGCTCGTCGCGGTCGCCTTTCTCGCGTCCGCGGGGCTGCGACTCTCCGTGATGTATCTTGCCGCCCGACTTGCGGAACGACTTGTAGTCACCGTCGAATATCTCATACTCGCGCAACTCGCATTCAAGCGCGCCGTTGAGTATCGGAATTTTAACCGACGGCGAAAGGTGTATCATGTCGAAATACTCTTTGCGATAGCCGATAATCCAGGCGTGATACCCCTTGAACACATTCTTGAGCTTGTTGCCGAGCATCTCGTACAACCCCTCCATATCGTCGGCCGAGATACGCTCGCCGTAAGGAGGATTCGTGATGAGCACGCCGTCGGCGGGAGCCGAAATCCACTGCGACAGCGGCTTGACCTGCAGGTCGATATAGCGGGCCACGCCGGCGCTCTTGATATTGCGCGAGGCTATGTCGACAGCCTTGGGCGAGATGTCGGCGCCGTATATCTTGTAGTTGAACTCGCGCTCGCCCGAGTCATCGTTGTAGAGCGAGTCAAACAGTTCGGCGTCAAAATTTTTCCAGTTTTCAAACGCGAAACTCTTGCGGTAGATGCCGGGGTTGATATTGGCGGCAATCAGCGCTGCCTCCACAAGGAATGTACCGGAACCGCACATCGGGTCGACCAGCGGACAGTCGCCGCGCCAGCCCGAACGGAGTATGATGCCTGCGGCAAGCACCTCGTTGATAGGCGCCTCGGTCTGTGCCACGCGGTATCCGCGCTTGTGGAGCGATTCGCCCGACGAATCGAGCGAAAGGGTCACACGGTCGCCGGCAATATGCACGTTGATCATCACGTCGGCATCCTGCAGACGCACTCCGGGACGCTTGTCGCTTCCGTAACGGTCGCGGAACCAGTCGACTATCGCGTCCTTCACCCTGTAGGTCACGAACTGCGAGTGGGTGAATTCGTCGCTGTAGGCTACTGTGTCGATGGAGAATGTCTTGTCAATCGACAGCACGCTGCTCCAGTCGAACTCCTTGACGGCATCATAGAGCGTATCGGTGTCGGTGGCAGTGAATTTATAAATCGGTTTGAGTATGCGCAAAGCCGTGCGGCAGCACAGGTTTGCCTTGTAAAGCATGGCGAGGTCACCCTCGAAAGCCACCATACGGCGCCCCGGCTCCACATTGTAGGCGCCCAGGTTGCGCAACTCTTCGGCAAGCACATCTTCCAGTCCCTGGAAGGTCTTTGCCACCATTTCAAAAGTTTCGTTCATCTGTTTGTTATCGCGAAAGATTGTTGTTAAGTCTGATTGTATTGTCGGCGCGCGCCTGGAGCACGATGCTACCCGGCTCGACGTCGGCCGTAATCCATATATTGCCGCCAATCACCGAGTCCGAGCCGATGGTTATGCGTCCCAATATTGTGGAGTTGGCGTAGATTATGACATTGTTGCCTATGACGGGATGGCGCGCAAGCCCCTTGACCGGGTTCCCCCCCTCGTCGGTGGGGAAACTGCGTGCGCCGAGCGTGACACCCTGATAGAGCTTCACGTTATCGCCGATTATGGCGGTCTCGCCGATGACCACACCCGTGCCGTGGTCAATCATGAAAGCGTTGCCGATAGTGGCTCCGGGATGTATGTCGATACCGGTCTCCCTGTGGGCGCGCTCACATATCATGCGGGGCAGCACCGGCACTCCGAGCCGATAGAGCCTGTTGGCCACGCGGTAGTTGGTTATAGCCCTGATAGCGGGATAGCTGCATATCACCTCATCGACCGACACCGCCGCCGGGTCGCCGAGGTAGATTGCCTCGGCATCGAGGGCGAGAGCCTCGCGCACTTCGGGAAGCGTCGATATGAAATCGGTGGCTATGGCGTCGCATCGGTTCCGGGTGACAGGGTCGCCTCCATCAGTACCGAGCATGTTGAGGGCAGCGCCTATCTGCGCCGACAGCACTTCGCCGAGACGGTCGACGGTTGTGCCGAGCCAGTACAGCGGATTTTGCCGCGGAGTGATATGATGTCCGAAATGTCCGGGAAATATGATGGAACGCACAAGGTCAATTATCTCATCGACAGCCGACTGTGAAGGAAGTGCCGCATTCTCGCCGGCACTGACGCCTACCTGCCGCAGCGACTCGGCGGCGAGCAACCGGTCAACAGTATTACTTATAATCTGCCGATATTTATCCATAATTTTCTGCCCTGAAGTCATTTAAACTTTTTCTTCGAAAAGAATTTGAGCCTGTTTTTGAGCAGATTTTAGCTGAATTTGAGGGAGCGATGCGGGCATCGTGACCGAAAATGAGGTTAAAAGCAGCCAAAAAGAGGCCAAATTCTTGAAGAAGATGGTTTGTGAAGTCATTTAAGAAAAAGTTTAAATGACTTCATTAGTCGCGTCGCTGACGCTATCACCCGACAAAGGTAATAATTTTCATCGAAACAGCAATATCGCCATGCCTGATTTCATGCGTAAAAGAACAATCAAAATTCAACCGAAATTCCCGTAACATTGCGAAAACCAACTTAACTGAACCGCGGTTGAAAACCGCGGCTACTATCTGCTTGATTATCAAAATCGCTTCATATAGTAGCCGCGGTTTTCAACCGCGGTTCAGTTAAGCGGGGTTTTACAACACCCTCTATCTGACTACCTCTTTGGTCACTTTATTTCCGCGCACTACGATGTACAGGCCGGCCGACGGAGTGTCGACACGCACGCCCTGAAGATTGTAGTATACGGGGACGGCATCCGGTTCATCGGCCTCTATGCCGTCGACTCCGGCAGTTTCCGTTACAGTCAGTTTCATGTTCTTGAGGTCGGCAACTACCTTGTATTTTCCGGGGGTGATTTTCCATGAGTATGCCGAGCTTGCGTTGACGCCTACCTTGAACACCTTGATAGTGGCTGGCTGGCCGAGGGTTACGGGAGCATTGTTTGAAGCAGCGCCGTAGCGGTCGGATGAGTTTACATCAGCATCCCAGTCGGCTCCCTGAGCGGTGACAAACGTGAAGTATGAGTAGGTGTCCTTGGCTGCAGCGGGCATCTCGACGCTGTTCCAGGTATATACGCCGCTCTCCCTTGCGTCGGAAGCTACGGAAGTCGTGGTGCTCCAGTCATTGAGGTTGCCTATGACATAAAGCTTGGAGGGATAGTTGTCCTCGGGGTCATCGCCGCCGCCACCTCCGCCTTGCACGTCGGTCTTGGTCCAGATGCAGTAACCGTTGCCCGTAGCCTTGATGTCGCTGTCGGTGTAGCCGGAGGGGGAAACCATGGCCGAACCGATTTTAACCACAAGTTTGCCTTTGGAGCCTGTCACTTCGGCCATGTAGCAATCTTTGGTCGACCGGAGCACATTGACAGCGGAATTGTTGTGCACGCCCACAGCGTTGCGTATGGCAATCATCTTCTTTATTTCGTTCTTGTATCCGGTCCAGTGGGGATAGAACACGCAGGGAGTACCGGGCGAACAGAGCATGAAAGCGTTGGCAGCAGGCACGTTGCCGGTAAACTTGCTTCCGTCGCGGTATGTGTCGTGGTTGTCGATGAATGTCACAGCCAGCTGGGAGTAGCCGAAATGTATCATGCCGGCGGGCTGGTTGGTGGTGCCATTGGCTTTCCACACAAGTTTCGTCATATCGTTGGTCGAGAATGCACTGTTGACAGCATATTTGAAGGGGAAATCGAATGCTGCCGACTCCTTGCCGGTAGCCTCAATCCATGCGGCTACCGAATCGTAGCTGCCGTCCCAGTATTCGCCCACGCTGAACTGAGGCTTGGCATACTGGTTGTAGATTTTGGTATACCGGCCGCTGTAGCCCTTTACCATATCGTAACGGAAACCTGCATAGCCCATATCTTCGAGGAGGAATTTGCAATAGTTCTTGCAGTTGTTCTGCACGTTGGCGTTAGTGTGGTCGAGGTCACGCGAACCGTTGAAGTCCTCGCCGGTGTCGGCGGCGCCTGTGCCGTGGCTTTGGCCGGGCTGGCTGTTGACCTCGTCGGTGCGGCATATTCCGTCAAGACCTATTTTCCAGGTCTGGCCGTTCCACTTCTCGGCGGGAAAGTCGGTCCAGTTGGTGGCTCCCGAGCGGTGATTTATTACGACATCCTCGATGATGCCGGTGCCTTTGGCCTTGAAAGTGGCAATCATCGAACGCAGTTCGGCTTCGGTGCCCCAGCAGGTGTTGTGGTTGGTGAACCAGTACACGGGGTCATATCCGTTGCCGGGATTGGAAGCGGGTTTTGCCGAGTTGGGCACCCAGATAAGTTTGAACGATTCGCTGAGTTCGTCGGCCTTGGCCTCAAGTTTACTCCAGCCGGTCACATTCCAGCTGTCCCAGTAAAAACCCTGGAGCATCACACCTTCGTAATTGGCGGGCCATCCGATGGCCCCGGCACTGAATGACGTTGCCCCGAGCATAACGGCGGCAACCAGCGCACTCTTCAACAATTTCATGATAAAAGTAAATTTTAGAAATATGATAATTTTTGGTTTGATATGCAAAAACGGCAACTAAAGCATTTATGCCGTCACAACTTACAAATATACTAACTTTTTCGGTAAAGGCAAAAAAATCATCCGACATTGAACCGCAGGGGTCTTACATCGGTATGGCGCACGCGTGTTCCGTCGAATGCTACGGCGCCGTTGACCCATGTCAAGGCTATGCGGTAACTTACTTCGGTCGATGCGTATGGAGTCCACGCGCATGGCGACATCAGCCCGGCCGGAAGGTACTCTCCTACCGACGGGTGGAACGGCGCTGTCCGCTCGGCCACAACGAGGTCGGCATAATAGCCGGGACGTATGAAGCCGCGGCGCTCTATGCCGTAGAGGCGCGCCGGATTGTGTGCCGTAAGCTCCACCACGCGCTCCGGAGTCAGGGCATTGTCGTCGCGCGCAGCAAGCGTGAGCATCTCCGGGAGCATGAAGCGCACGCCGGGCATGCCTGAAGCGGCCTTGAGCAGCGTGCCCTGCTTCTCTTCGAGCAGATGGGGGGCATGGTCGGTGGCTATGGTGTCAATCAGCCCCTCGGAAAGCGCCTTGACGAGCGCGTCGCGGTCGGCGGCCGACTTGATGGCGGGATTGCATTTGAGCATGAATCCGTTGTCGCGGGCAAGGTCGGTCTCGTCAAACAGCAGGTAGTGGGGGCATGTCTCGGCCGTGATGCGTTTTTTGCCGATTTCTCCCGGCGAGAGCAGCGACAGCTCCCGCGCCGTGGATATGTGGAGTATATGCAGGCGTGTACCGTATTTTTCAGCAAGTTTTACCGCACGCTGCGACGCCTTGAAGCATGCTTCGGCCGGACGGGCCTGCGAGTGGAGCCATACCGGCTGCTCGTCGCCGTAAAGCTCGGCGAGACGTGCGCGGGCTGCGGCAAGCGTGGCCTCATCCTCGGCATGCACGGCAATGACTCCGCGATACGAGGCGAAAAGCTGCGACAGTGTAATGTCGTCATCGACAAGCATATTGCCGGTCGACGAACCCATGAACAGTTTCACGCCCGGGATTTCATGCGGGTCGGCGGCAAGGATTTCGTCAAGATTGTCGTTGGTGGCGCCGAGAAAGAATCCGTAGTTGGCATACGATGTTTCGGCGGCGATACGTTTTTTATCGGCCACTGCGCCCTGCGACGTCGTGGCGGGGCGCGTATTCGGCATGTCGATGAACGAGGTGATGCCTCCGCTCACTGCGGCGGCGCTCTCCGTGGCCATCGAAGCCTTATGCGTAAGTCCCGGTTCACGGAAATGGACATGCGTGTCAATCGCGCCGGGGAGCAGCATACGGCCCTCTATATCAACGCAATCGTCGGCTCCGGCCAATTCTTCGGCCGAGGGATTTCCCTCACCTGTTTTCGATATCAATTCGCCGTCGATGATTACATAGCCGTGACGGCGGGAACCTTCGTTGACTATCTCGGCGTTGTAAATAATTGTCCTGCTCATTGTTCACCGGTGTATTTGGGATATTTCCTGAACCAGCTGCCGGTCTTGAGCCTGATGACGCCGAAAACGGCCTCCGAGAATATGCCCGAACTCATCTTGCTCGTGCCGAGCACACGGTTCACGAAGATGATGGGCACCTCCTTTATGCGGAATCCGCACTTCACTGCGGTGAATTTCATCTCAATCTGAAACGCATAACCCTTGAACTTGATTTTGTCAAGATTCATCGTCGACAGCACGCGGCGGCGGTAGCATACGAAGCCGGCCGTGGTGTCACGTACTTTCATGCGGGTGATGAGGCGCACGTAGGCCGATGCGTAATACGACATGAGCACACGCCCCATGGGCCAGTTCACCACATTGACACCCGACACATAGCGCGAGCCGACCGACACGTCATAGCCGTCGTCGGCGCATGCCGCCCTGAGGGCCGGCAGATCGGCGGGATTGTGCGAGAAATCGGCGTCCATCTCGATGATGTACTCGTAGTCGTGCTCCAGGCCCCATTTGAATCCGGCGATATAAGCCGTGCCGAGGCCGAGTTTTCCCTTGCGCTCCACAATATGCACGCGCCCGGGATGCTCCGACATCACCTCCTTGACTATCAAGGCGGTGCCGTCGGGCGAATTGTCATCAATAACAAGGACGTCAAAGCATGGCTGAAGCGAGAGGACTGCCTCAATGATAGCTCGGGCATTCTCCCTCTCGTTGTACATCGGTATTATCACCAACGAATCTGTTTTCGGGGTAAGCATGGCGGTGCTGCGTATTGTTATGCTATTAGACTGCAAAATTAATCATTTTTGCATAGAAGATGTCAATACAATTGATAATAATTTATAATTTACTAAATTTGTATTAATTACTTACATAAAAGATACCGATATGAAAATCAGACTGACATTAGCATTGATGCTGGCATTGATGCTGGCGTGCACGCCGGCATTCGCCCAACAGGCACTGTGGGGCGGGGCGCAGCTTGCTTCCCCGCAGATCGGCGATGACGCCGTGGTGACATTCCGCTACAACAATCCGGAAGCCAAAAGCGTGAAGGTGACCGGCGACTTCAAGGCACGCGACGAGGGCGACAGCGTCCCGACCGTGATTGAACTTACCAAAGGTGCCGACGGCGTATGGCAAGGCACCACCGGCGTACCCCTTGCCCCGGAGCTTTACAGCTACGCCTTTGAAGTTGACGGCGTGCGCACCAACGACCCGTCGAACGTCTACATCGCCCGCGACGTGTCGACACTCTCCAACATATTCCTTGTCGACGGGGGCTACGACGGCCTGTACGCCGTCAGCGATGTGCCCCACGGCACGGTGAGCAAGACGTGGTATCACAGCGACCGTCTCGGCACCGACCGCCGCATGACTGTCTATACCCCCGCGGGCTACGAGACATCGGGGCGCAATTATCCCGTGCTCTACCTGCTCCACGGCATGGGTGGCGACGAGAACGCATGGAGCGAACTCGGCCGCGCCACACAGATACTTGACAACCTGATTGCCTCTGGAAAGGCCCGCCCCATGATTGTCGTGATGCCCAACGGCAATGTCGATATGGCGGCAGCTCCCGGCGAGTCGTCGCTCGGGCTCACACTCCCCGACCCCAATCTGCCACATTCGATGGACGGAACCTTCGAAGAGGTATTCCCCGAGATTGTGGAATTTGTCGACGCCAACTACCGCACGCGCCGCGACAAGGCATCGCGCGCCGTGGCCGGCCTGTCGATGGGTGGCTTCCACTCGCTGCACATATCCAAAGACTACCCCGACATGATGGGCTACGTAGGTCTGTTCTCAGCCGCAATATGGCCCCACAAGCCCGAAAGTCAGGCACACTACGCCGACATGGAGGAAAAACTCGAACGTCAGTTCGACGACAATCCTCCCCTCCTCTACTGGATAGCCATAGGCAAAGATGATTTCCTCTACGACACCAACGCCCGCTTCCGCGCTCTCCTCGACGAAAAAGGAATCCCCTACACCTACACCGAAAGCGACGGCGGCCACATCTGGCGCAACTGGCGCCACTACCTCGCCGACTTCCTCCCCCTGTTGTTCAGATAGCAAAATGGAATGGAAGCTAAGTTGAATGGAGCGGGGGCGTCTCGCCCCCGTGGTATTATTCCGTAATATACTGCACCCCGTTTAGATTACCACGGGGGCGAGACGCCCCCGCTCCATTCAACTTAACCCCGCTCCATTAGTCGCCAAACTTATCTTTCAATTCATTTAATTACCTAATCTTTATTTAGATATGAATCCATTTCTTGACAGGACGATGCCGGTTGAAATAAACAACGACGGCAACCTCCCGCATTGGCATCAGGATGGTAAGATACAGTTTATCACATTTCGTCTTGCGGATTCATTACCTCAGTCAAAGATCTGTGAATTACGGCTGATGATTACAAAATTCAACAAGGAGCACCCGAAGCCATGGGACAAAGCCACCGCCATACGTTACCAAAACATGCTGGGACATGCTGAAGAAAAGCTCCTTGACAATGGTTATGGAAGTTGCATTCTGCAATACGCCGAATTTAGACAGATAATCATCTCATCGCTAAGGTATTACTCTCAACAATTTTATGATATGGTGGCATTTGTAATTATGCCGAATCACCTCCACGCGTTGCTGCGTTTCTATACGGGGACAAAAACAGAAAAAATACTACATTCAATCAAAAGCTATACTGCACACAAAATCAATATGAAATTACATCACACAGGCAGTATATGGATGAAAGAATATTTCGACCGTATTGTACGCAGCGAAGAAAACTTACAGAAGTATATTGAATATATTGAAAACAATCCAAAACATCTCCCACCGGAGAAATTTGATCTGTACATTAATCCGGCCTACAAGAGATAAGGCAATGGAGCGGGGGATAAGTTGAATGGAACGGGGGCGTCTCGCCCCCGTGGTAATCTCAACCCCTGGGTGCGGTATATGCCGGAATAATACCACGGGGGCGAGACGCCCCCGCTCCATTCTCCCAAACGTACTGAAAAGGCCGTTTCCATGGAGGAAACGGCCTTTTCTTTTGCAGAATTTAAATCTGTATCAATTTTATCGTTTCAGCATTTTTTTGTTGCCTACTATGTAGATGCCGGCGGGGAGGTCGGTGAGGGCATCTTCGCGGTCAACGCCCTGCTTGAGCATCATGCCCTGCATGTTGTAGACATTCACCGGAGCGTTCATGTCTTCCGTTGCTATCTCGTCCAATCCTGCTACTGTTCCGTTGTTGACGGTGAACTGATACGGAGTGAATTCCGAAGCGCCGTAGTTGTAGCCGACCGACTGCACGCCCAATTCGTAATTGCCATCTTCAAGGTTGTCGAAGAAGCATGTCTCGGAGGGAAGGAACGAGCTCCACTCGGTGTACGCTTTCAGTTTGCCGGTATTGATGTCGGCGGGGACACGCATTATGGTGCCTGAAGCATTGCGCGACGTGCCTCCTACGCGGCGCAGGTAGGTGTTGTAGATGGCTTTGCTGCCCGATTGGGTGTACATCTTGTCCCATGTAACGTTGACGCGTTTTGTATCCTTGTCGTAAGAGACCTGTATATTGTCGGGAGCGGCAGGGACCTGAGCCACCTGATTCTTGCCTTCAAGGGTACGGTTAAGGTATACGCGGGGAGCACCGTCGCCGGCGGGTGAAATGAGGTCGAGCATTCCGTCGCCGTCAATGTCGCCGAATGTTATCCATGACTGCTCCTCGTCGACTGTTTCGCCGTAGTAATCCTTATTCTTGAGCAGGCCGTTGTTGAAAACATAGTTTTCGTTGTACTTACCGGTACTGCTTGACATGTATGTGCCGTTTGACCAGTCACTGTTCGGTCCCCAGCCGTCGGCGAGATAATCGACAAACCCGTCGCCGTTGAAGTCGGCAAGGATGGAAGTACGTGTCATAGCCACTGACGATGGGTGCAGGTCGGTGAGCACTTCGGAAAATTTCACATCGGTGCCGTCCGACTCGTTGCGGAGTATGAAAGCCACCTTGCCGTCGCGGCCGTTGGTGTTGTTGAAACTGTTATTGTTGGTGGTTCCGCTGAGCAGGATATCCATTTTGCCGTCCTGGTCGTAGTCGAGCACGTGGATTGCGGTCTCATTGCCGTTATCCTCGTTCTTGGAGTAGTCGTTGCTGTGGAAAGCCACTGAGAAGTTGCCTTTACCGTCGTTGGTCATGATTACAAGTTCGTAGCCACCGTCTATACTGACGCCGTCGGCACCGGTTATAGCGTCGTGATATCCGTTGAGCAGTATGTCGGGGTAACCGTCGCAGTTGAAGTCGCCGAAAAGTGAAGTGGCGTAGAAATTGCGGTTGGAGGCAATGTGTCTGCGGGTAAATGTATTGTCACCGTTGTTGATGTAGAGGTTTGTGCCGTTGGCGTCATACCATGCGAACTGGCCGTTTTCGTTTGTAGTTCCGTTGTCGGTCACCATCAGTATGTCGGGATAGCCGTCGCCATTGACATCGGCGATAGAGAGACGGTGGTATTTGCCTGGAAGCGAGCAGCCCCAGTCGCCGTGCTTGTTGTTGCCGATATTGTTGGGATAACCGTTGATCTGAGAGAATCGGGTACCGTCGCCATTATTGATGAACACCTGATTGTTGGGGTCGCCGTACACGGTGTATTTTTTGTAAGTGCCCCAGCCATGCGTGTCGCAGTCCCACGTGAGGAAGTCGACGGCGCCGTCCTGGTTAAGGTCGGCGAATGCGCGTACCTGAGCGCCGTATACTATCGGGAGATAGTCCTCGTTGTTGTCGGCGACACGTGCTTCGCCGCGTTTCACGCCCGAATTGTCGTATGCCTCAAAACCGTAGGGATGTCCGAAGCCTTTGTTGAAAGCCATGTATGATGCATCGCCCCAATTCCAGTTAGAGCCATCGTGTTCGTATGACTGACCGCTGCAATAGTAGTCCATGCGGCCGTCGCCGTCAAAGTCGGCGATAATGGGTAGAGCCTTGTCGCCGCCGCAGTTATAGTACATGCCTTCGCCCTGCAGCCAAGCCTTATCAAGACGGAACTGTGGATTGTCACCCGTCGCAGCGACCAAGTCAGTGGAATTGATGCTGTTGATATACTTGAAGTTGTTTTCAATCACGGCGTTGACCGACGCGTTGCCGTTGGTATCGTCAATACCCACCCAATCCATCATCACGATGCCTGTGGGGCCGGGGATGTAGCTGTCTGAGCTAACATAGTCAACAAACTTCTGATTGAAGAAAGTGGCGTTTGACTTATAGCTTGCGCTTGTAGAGCTCTTGGAATAAGAGGAGAGGAAGTTCATAGCCCACACGATATTCGCAGGGTCGCCGTTAATGCTGTGACGGGTAGTGAAATCCAGAAGATTGGTCATGAACCGTGTTTTTTCGGCATTGTCACCGTTAGTATTGGCGCGGTCCTGCACGAAGAATTTCGAGCTGTTCATATCGTCGCCTGCGGCACCGATGATGCGGCTGCGGTTGGAGAGGTTGTTGAATTCCTCCGACCAGTTTTCGAAGAAACCGCCGAAGTAGGGTTCGTCGGCATATTTGTCGCGGCTCAGCACAAGCATCTTGCCACGCATCTCGCCTACAGTCAGGTCGCGGCGGAATGCTATTACCTTATCCTTAAGCTCATCGCTCTCAAAGAGAGCCTTGAGCAACTTGGCATAATTGTCGTTATTGTCGACGGCAAGCAGATGGAGCACGACAAATTCATCGGGGTTATCGTTCAGGAATTTCCCGATAACATTTTTCATCGCGTCATCGAAAGTGATTTTGCAATTGATAATGCCATGGTGCGCTTCGAGCGTATTGCCGCTGGCTTTCGGACGGAAGTCAAACGCACGGATACCTAATTCCAGCTGCTTGTCAAGAGAAATTTCCTGTGTCCTTGCATAGGAATCCAAGGTTGTACCGTTGCCGGTGGCCGAGTCGTGCGTGCCGGGGATAGACACCTGTGCGACGTATGCGTCGTCGGGAAGCTCCGACATCCAGTTGCTGCCCGTCCAGGCCAGGCACTGGAAGGCAAAAGCGCTTACAATGGTAAACGCGCCTGTGAGTAATAATTTTTTCATGATGAAATGTTGTGAATTATGTTTGGTTTGGAGTTAGATTTGCAAGGTCTGCGGCAACTGAGGGTCAAATATCTACTGCTGCCGTTGACGCAAAATTAGCATTTCACGACCAAACACGTCGACTACATTTTCATCATTTTTTGCTACAATTACGACATAATTGCACACCTAAAACGGCGATTTGATTGATATTTTTTGTTTTACTACTCATTTATGATAATTTGCGGCAACCTTCGCATGCGCCCAAAGTGCCTGCAAAACGTTTTTCAACCAAATGACGCAGACGGTCGCGAAGGGCTTCGACCGAAACGGTGTCGATGACATCGACCATGAAGGCCTGCATGAGCATTGTGCGCGCCTCATCGCGCGGTATGCCGCGGCTTTGCATGTAGAACAGCGCCTCCTGATTTAGTTGTCCGGTAGTGGCGCCGTGGCTGCACTTCACGTCGTCATTGTTGATGATAAGCTGCGGCTTGGCATGCATCTGCGCGCCCTGCGAGGCAAGGATATTGTTGTTGGTCTGGAATGCCTCGGTGAAACGCGCGTCGGGAAATACCTCAATAAGCCCCTCGAAAGCACCGCGGGCTTCGTCGTCGAGCACATAGCGGAAAAGCTGATTGGAGGTGGAGCGGCCGACACGGTGGTTGATGACGGTCGAATTGTCGATATGCTGGGCTGCGGAACCGACAGCCATGCCGTAAAGTCCTGTCGAACAGCGTTCGCCGAGAATATCGACGGTGTATTCGTTGCGGGTGATGCCGTTGAGCAGCGTGGTAGTGTTGCCCAGGAACGACGAACGCTCCTCCTGACGGACGAACGCAAGCGAAAGATGGCGGGTCGACGCGTCCGATTCCTCGATATCATAGACTTCAAAACGAGCCCCACGACCTACGTTGGCCTCTATGACCTGCAGACCGAGATACTCAACGGCGGGGTTATTGGAGTGGTCGCAAAGCAGCAGGCGCAGGTCGGCGTCCTCACCGACGTCGACAAGTAGCCTGCGCACGGCCATCATCGGCACGTCGCTCTGGAATATATTGACAATCTGCAGCGGGCGGTCAAGTTTCACTCCCTTTTCGAGGCGGATGTATACGCCGTCCTGCACGAGCAGGGTGTTGAGAGCCACCTGCGTGTTGTCGAGCGGGGCGATTTTGCCGTAGCAGCGCGCCACGCTGTCGGGAAAGCGTACGGCGGCTTCGGCGAGCGACATCACGGTGACGCCCTCGGGAAGATTGCGCAGCAGCGACTTGGTAGGCACGAATTTATCATTGGCGACCACGCCCATGAGCGACGACATGTTGGGGACATCGCAGCGGAAAGTCTCGGCCACGTCGACAGGTATGTCGATGCGCGCTATGTTGAGTCCGTAGTCAGGTGCGAGAAGGTCGGCTACCGAGGTAATCTCGTAGCCTTCATCGCCTTTTTCCGGGAGCGACTTGCCGCGCAGGGCAGCCAACGCGGCGGGGCGCTGTGCGTTGAGCAGAGGCGCCGAGCCGGCATCGATAATCTCGCGGTTGTCGGTATATAAATCTATATATTGAGTCAGTGCGTTCATAACAATCAGTTGATTTCTGAGCAATCGGAGCTCTCGGAGAACTCAGAGTACTCGGAGTCCCCCGGAGCTCTCGGAGAACTCGGTAATTATGAATTATGAATTATGCATTATGAATTCTCCTTAATCCAGTCGTAGCCGCGTTCTTCAAGCTCGAGGGCAAGCTCGGGGCCACCGGTCATTACGATGCGGCCTTTGTAGAGCACGTGGACGTAATCGGGCTTGATATAGTCAAGCAGACGCTGGTAGTGCGTGATGACGATTGTGGCGTTTTCAGCAGTCTTGAGGGTGTTGACGCCCTGCGATACTACGCGGAGGGCGTCGATGTCGAGGCCGGAGTCAGTCTCGTCGAGTATAGATAGCTGCGGCTCGAGCACGGCCATCTGGAAGATTTCGTTGCGTTTTTTCTCGCCGCCGGAGAAACCCTCGTTGACCGAACGCGAGGCGAGTTTGTTGTCAAGCTCCACGACGGCGCGTTTCTGACGCATCATCTTGAGAAATTCGGTTGCCGACATGGGGGGCTCGTTGAAATATTTGCGTTTGGCATTGACGGCGGCACGCATGAAGTTGACCATCGATACACCGGGGATTTCCACCGGGTACTGGAACGAAAGGAACAGCCCTTCGTGCGAGCGGTCCTCGGGTGACAGCGCAAGCAGGTCGATGCCGTGGAGTGTGGCCGAGCCTTCGGTTACCGTAAATGCGGGATTGCCGGCGAGCACTGACGACAGTGTCGACTTACCCGAACCGTTGGGTCCCATTATGGCATGCACCTCGCCGCGGCGCACGGTCAGGTTTATGCCTTTAAGTATCTCTTTTTCGCCGATTGAGGCGTGCAGGTTTCTGACATCAAGAAGATTAGTACAATTCATAATTCACTTTTTCAATTCATAATTCATAATTCATAATTCATAATTCACTTTTTCAATTCATAATTCATATTTTGGGTACAGGGCTCGACGGGCGATAATTGTGAATTATGAATTGTGAATTATGAATTTTATCCTACTGAGCCTTCGAGGGTGATCTGGAGGAGCTTCTGGGCTTCTACCGCAAACTCCATGGGGAGTTTGTTCATTACCTCTTTGGCGTAGCCGTTGACTATCAGGCCTACGGCTTCTTCGGAGGGTATGCCGCGCTGGTTGCAGTAGAAAAGCTGGTCTTCCGAAATCTTTGAAGTGGTGGCCTCATGCTCTACTACGGCAGTCGGATTTTTGACATCGATATAGGGGAACGTGTGCGCGCCGCAGCGTGACGAGAGCAGCAGCGAGTCGCACTGCGTGTAGTTGCGGCAGCCGTCGGCAGCGGGAACCACTTTCACCAGTCCGCGGTAGGAATTCTGGCTCTCCCCGGCCGAGATGCCTTTCGATACGATTGTGGAGCGGCTGTTGCGCCCTATGTGTATCATCTTTGTGCCGGTGTCGGCCTGCTGACGGTTGCGGGTCACGGCCACGGAGTAAAATTCGCCCACCGAGTTGTCGCCCTTGAGCACGCAGGAGGGATATTTCCATGTGATGGCCGAACCGGTCTCGACCTGGGTCCATGACAGCTTGGAGAAGTCGCCGCGGCACAGACCGCGCTTGGTGACGAAGTTGTAGATACCTCCGCGTCCTTCCTTGTCGCCGGCGTACCAGTTCTGCACGGTCGAGTATTTCACTTCGGCGCGCTCCTCGACGATGATTTCCACGATGGCGGCATGGAGCTGGTTTTCATCGCGCTGCGGGGCGGTGCACCCCTCGAGATAGCTCACGTAGGCATCGTCGTCGGCCACGATGAGCGTGCGCTCGAACTGCCCCGTACCCGAGGCGTTGATGCGGAAATAGGTCGACAGTTCCATCGGACAGCGCACACCTTTGGGGATATACACAAACGAACCGTCGGAGAACACGGCCGAGTTGAGCGCCGCGAAGAAATTGTCGCGGTACGACACCACGGTGCCGAGATATTTGCGCACGAGGTCGGGATAATCCCTGACAGCCTCGGAGAAGGAGCAGAATATTATGCCGAGTGAGGCAAGTTTCTCCTTGTGCGTGGTCTTGACCGACGATGAGTCCATCACGGCGTCGACGGCCATGCCCGAGAGCTGTTTCTGCTCCTCGAGAGGTATGCCGAGACGGTTGAAGGTGTCAATCAGTTCGGGGTCGACATCGTCGAGGCTTTTCGGCCCCTCCTTCTTGCGGGGAGCGGCGTAATAGCTTATGGCCTGATAGTCGATGTCGGGAATGTCGAGATGCGCCCACCGCGGCATCTTGAGTGTCAGCCAGTAGCGGTAGGCCTCGAGGCGGAAATCGAGAAGCCATTGCGGCTCCTGCTTTTTCGCCGAGATAAGACGTATGACGTCCTCATTGAGCCCGACGGGGATAATATCGGTGTCGATGTCGCTGACAAAGCCGTATTTATACTCGCCGGTGGTGGCGTCGGAGATTATATCTTTATTCTGTTCTTTCATGCTATTTATCGTTATGATCGTGGCCGTCGTCCTTGCCTACGCTGGCCACTGCAGTCACAAAATCCTTGAATGTCTCGCTGCCAAGCACTTTGGGGGCGAAGTCGACCACGGCCCTGGCCGCGCGGCCTTCGGCGAGACGGCTGTTGGACGTGATGTCGATGTCGGGCCGGAATGCCTGCCAGATGTTGAGCAACAGACTGAATATCAGGAACCACTCGAAGAGCGAGAAAAGGGCTCCCGCAATGCGGTCGATGACCGTAAGATGAAGGGAATGCGTTACCGTTTTTATAAGGCTCGCCACCAGACGCGCGGCTATAAAACCTACGATAAAGAGGAGCACGCTCGCAAATACGCCGCTGACGTAGAGGTCGTTGGCATCGGGATTGCTTCCGGCGAAAAGGCGCGTGACAGAGCCTGAGAACAGTCGGCACGCTATTATGCCGACAATGACACCGCCTACCGAGCCGAGCTGCGTGATGACTCCCCGTCGCAGTCCGTAGACAATCGAGACGATAAAAATCAGTAATATGAGAATGTCAAGAGCTGCCATTTCAAAATATGTATCGGATAATTCAATCTGCAAAGTTAATCAAATTCATAATTCATAATGCATAATTTACAATTATTAATTGTGCATTGTTCGTTCCCGACTTAAATTACACTTTATCGCTCCAGGGGCTGTATGAACCACATTACTAATTACTAATTACTAATTACTAATTACTAATTGCCAATGGCAGCGAGTTCGTGGAGGAAGAGGCGGGCGCACATTTCGGCATCGTCTCCGGCACGGTGGTGGGTGCCTTCGGGGATACCGAGCGCGGAGCAGAGGTAGCCGAGTTTGTTGCAGCGCATGCCGTAGATGCGGCGCGCAGTGGCGAGGGTGCAGTGCCAGCGCAGCCGGGGGAGATGTATACGGTAGAGTTCGGCTGCGGCATGGAGGCAGCTGCGGTCGAAAGTGTAGTTGTGGGCAACGAAGGTGTCGTAGTCGTCAAGGTAGGTACGTTCGATTTCGTCCCACACCTCGGCGAAATCGGGAGCGTCCTCGGTGTCCTCGGGGCGTATGCCGTGAATCTTTATATTCCAGAAGTGGTAGCGGTTGTGGGGAGGCCGCACAAGCCACGAACGCGTCTCGACCACTTCGCCGTCGCGCACCACACATATTCCCACCTCACATATTGAATCACGGGCGGCAGTGGCCGTCTCGAAGTCTATTGCGATAAAATTAATCATAAGTAACTATATTCTCTTGCAAAAGTACGCAATAAATATATAGCGGGCGGCAAAAAATTGTTAAAGCCTACGATATTGCTTATCTTTGCGTGCAAAACCATTTCTTAATATGAAAGATAACGAGAGGGAGATATTTCCTGTAGTGGACAGGGAGGGACGGACTGTCGGGAAGGCTACGCGCGGCAAGTGCCACAACGGATCGCACCTGCTGCACCCTGTGGTACACCTGCATGTATTCAACAGCAAGGGCGAGCTTTATCTGCAGCGGCGCCCAGACTGGAAGGATATTCAGCCGGGCAAATGGGACACGGCCGTCGGCGGCCATGTGGATTACGGCGAGTCGACCGCCGACGCATTGCGGCGCGAGGTACGCGAGGAATTGGGCATCACGGAGTTCGAGTCGGTGTTTATGGATTCATATATATTTGAAAATGAGCGCGAAAGCGAATATGTCAATGTGTACCGCACAGTCTACGACTGGGAGGTGCATCCGAGCGACGAACTTGACGGCGGACGTTTTTGGACACCCGACGAGATACGGGCTTCGCTCGGCTGCGGCGTATTCACTCCCAATTTCGAGCAGGAGTTCAGGAGGTTTTTTGAGGTATCAAAAGTATAATCCGAGTATAATCCGAAAATAATTTATATAATTATGCATTTATGCGGGTGAAACGCTTGCATCCGGGCTCTTTTTTTCGTATCTTTGCATATTGTTTTTCGGAAATCGAGAGATGTGTCATCTCAATTATTTCCGCATTAAATTAATCTTGAATCATTCCTTTTTTGCAACATCGTAACTATTTTAACCAAAGTCAACCATGACCAGATTATTTTATTGTATCTCCCTGATACTCGGGATACTTATGGCCGTACCGACAGTCAATGCACAGAATGCGACTGATGGTGACGGCTATCCAACAATGTATGTACGCGGCGACCAGACCGGCGACTGGAGCGCCAACGATGACTACATGTTCAGCCGCGAGGGCGACACCTATACCCTGCATCTTGACGCCCTCGACGGGCATTTCAAAATCTCTAATGCTGACTGGACCTGCAATCTCGGCGCAAACAGCGAAAGCTCGGCCGACATATCGGCTTCGGCAATCAAGACAGGCGCGGCCAACGGATATAACTTCAATGCCGTCAGACTGCATGACGTGGATATATCGTTCAGACTCCAGCTCAACGACGGACAGCCCCTCCCGACGCAGATAACATTTATCGTCGAAGGACAGCCCGCACCCGACCCCGAACCGGATCCGGCTCCGGCTACAGGCGTATCGGGCACACTCCCCGTGCTGTATATCAATGTATACCAGTATGACAACGCCACAGAATCGTTTATCCTCGACGGCGACGGCAACAAAATATTCGATAACGATGTAATAAGCAAAGACTTAGGACACAAAGAGTATTTTCATGGCGAATACCGGCTCGATGTCAACGGCTGCCAGTGGCTTATCGACCTCGGCGCCAATTCAGTAGGGACAAAGGATGCACCCCTGCCCCTCCAAATCAAAGCACGCGGCAACTACACCCGCAAAGCTTTCGCCAAGAAGCCGTTCAAGCTCAAGCTCGACAAGAAGCAGAACCTCCTCAACATGAACATAAACGGAGCCAAATCGAAGCACTGGGCCATACTGGCGCATGCCGACGACAACAAGGGCTATCTGCGCAACTTCACCGGCTTCGCGCTCGGCGAACGTATCGGACTGCCCTGGACACCGCGCCAGCAACCGATTGAGGTGGTAATCAACGGCGACTACCGCGGCCTCTATTTTCTGACGGAGTCGATACGCGTGGGCGACGGACGAGTACCCGTAGAGGAGCTTGACGACAATGTCGACGACCGTGCGCTCGTGTCGGGCGGATATATCGTCGAACTCGACAACTACGACGAACCCGAGGACGCCCAGATAAAAATGGAAGAAAAGGGTCAGTCTGACCAGTACAAAGACTTGCTCCGCATCACGTTCGACACCCCCGAGGTCTACTCCGACCTGCAGCGCCGCTTCATCGCCGACCAGTTCACCGCCATCAACGACCTCATCGGCGACGACTCCGACAATATGTGGAAGTACATGGATCTGGATGATGCCGCCCGCTACTATGTGGTGGAGGAAATCATATCGCACACGGAGTCGTACCACGGGTCGACGTATATGTTCCGCGACCGCGGCGAGGGCCAGAAATGGCATTTCTCGCCGCTTTGGGACTGCGGCAACGCATTCAACGGACTGACCGACGCCTATTTCTATGACTGCGACCCGTTCGGCAACACATGGATACCGTCGCTGCGCATGAACAGCACATTCAACGCCAAGGTAAAAGAGACCTGGCAATGGTTCATGGGCACACAGGGCGGATACGCCGGCCTTACCGACGACATCAACACCTATTGCAGCCACATAGCCGAGGCCGCCAAAGCCGACGCACGCCGCTGGAAAGGTCAGCCCACGCCCGACGGCGGACAGGCCGTAACCGACAACAGCGACATGGAATCGTGCAAGAAGACCGTGCTCCGTCACCTCAGCGCCAAGATAAACTGGCTCGCGCAGCAAAACGATTTCGGCGCCATCGGCGGCAATTATCCCGAACCGGCACGCGACACCACCCCCGCCGAACCCCTCCCCTCCTATGCCCGCGAGCCGCAGCCCGAGGAGATCATCACGGTATATTTCATCGACGACAGCAATGAGCCGTGGGACGAAGTGTATGCCTACGTGTACGGTCCAACCGAGGACGGCATCGAAAACTATCAGGCACTCGGCACATGGCCTGGCACCGCGATGCAGCCCGCGACAATCGAGGGCAAAAGCGGCTACATGCTCTCATTCGAGCCGGAACATAAACTTGCCGCGACAGCCTGCATCATAATCAACGGCGGCCTTGACGCGACGCAGACCAAGACCTTCCCCCTCGCCGACGGAAACATCTACTACCGTTCGGGCAAATTCACCGATGCCGACATCGTAATCGAGGATGCGGCTGATGCTGAGGCTGAATATTTCGACGTCATGGGACGCCGTGTCGTGGCTCCCGCAGAGGGCGGCGTGTATATCGTGCGCCGCGGCGACAAGGTCAGCAAGGAAGTGATGCGCTGATACGAATTTGGATAACTTGTGGCGTAAGGGATGCCACAAGTGATACGGGGACAACACGGAGGATAAGTGGATACCACGGGGGCGAGACGCCCCCGCCCCTTTTCCCCCTGCCTATATACACTTTTATTTATTTGAGACAAAACCAATTACAATTTTATTTATGAGAAAATTATTACTGCTACTGTGCTGTTGGTTCAGTGTTATCGGACTGTCGGCACAGACCTACGACTCCGAAGGGTATCCGGAAATATACCTTCGCGGAAGTATGACCGGAGATTTTGCCGTGAACAACGATTACAAATTCAACCGTGAGGGTGATAGCTATTCACTCTACGTTGAAAGTCTTGACGGAAAATTCAAGATTGCAGACAAAGATTGGACGACAGTGAACCACACTTGCTCCTCTGCAATATCATACGACGGAACTTATACGTTTAATAAAGGAGAATCCAACACTACGGCCAGCGGCCTCAAAAAAGTGACCATAAGTTTCACATTTGACAAAGCCAATCCGTCAAACCCGCTGAACGTCACCTTCAAGCAAGAGGGTAGCGAAAGCGGAGGCGAAGAAGGCGGCGAAGAAGGCGGTGAGGGCGGCGATGTAACCCCCGGCCAGTATTACGTATATTTCGACAATACCGACAACTGGGCACAGCCTTGCGTATGGGCCTGGAGCGGAGAAAGCAACTGTACCGCCAAAGGCACTTGGCCAGGTGATGCAATGACAAAAACCGCTGACGGCAAATGGTATTGGGAACTGCCCGCCGGCAAAGTAGTTCCTTCAAGCATCATTTTCAACAATAACAATAATGGAATCGAAACAAAAACGTTGACCTACGTCAACGGGGCTACATATAAATCCGACGGAAGCTATACCGGAGGCGAGATAGTTACGCCGCCGGTAAATCCGCCGGTGTCGGAGCTGAAGCCTACGGGAACGCTGCCGGTGCTTTATATCAATGTTTATACCGATGCTACCCACTCCACTTTGCAGCCGGAGATTATTGACAAGAACCTCGCACATAAGAATTATTTCAGCGATGCCGAATATTGGCTCGATGTGAACGGCTGTCAGTGGCTTATGGATCTTGGTGCCACTTCGGTCGGCTCGGAAGATGCCCCGCTCCCTCTTGAAATCAAGGCTCGTGGCAACTTCACCCGCAAAGGGTACTCGAAGAAACCGTTCAAGCTCAAACTCGGGAGCAAACAGAACCTTCTCAACATGAATGCCAAAGGCGCCAAGTCAAAGCATTGGGCGATACTCGCACACGCCGACGACTCGTTCGGCTACATGCGCAACTTCGTCGGCTTCCGTCTCGGCGAGATGATCGGACTCCCCTGGACTCCCCGCCAGCAGCCGATTGAGGTGGTAATCAACGGCGACTACCGCGGCATCTACTTCCTGACGGAGTCGATACGCGTAGGCGACGGCCGCCTTCCCATTACCGAACTGGGCGACAATGTAAGCGACCCTGCTCTGGTATCGGGCGGCTATCTCGTGGAGCTCGATAACTATTATGACGACTGCACTTTCGCACTACCTGATGCGTCAAACAGCAACAAAACCGGCCATTACGGCGACCTTATGGTCACAGCCGACACTCCGGAGAAGTATTCCGACCTTCAGCTTCGCTTTGTAAAGGAGCAGTTCACCAAGATGAATGACCTTGTCAATTCAAGCGACGACAGCGAACTGTGGAAATATCTCGACCTCGACGATGCCGCGCGCTACTATGTGGTGGAGGAAATAATCTCTCACTATGAGGCATATCACGGCTCAACCTACCTGATGCGCAACCACGGAGAGAAACAAAAATGGCACTTCTCGCCCCTTTGGGACTGCGGACACGCTTTTGACGGGCCTACGAACCAATTTTTCCCGGCATGGAATGAGCCCGGGACAACCTACGGCAACAACTGGATTGGCAATAACGCCGGAACAGGCTTGCGGAGCAAGACTAAATTCATGGACAAAGTGAAAGCCACTTTCCAATGGTTCGTCAACAAGGAGGTGGACGGAAGCGCAAGCCCCTACGAACGGCTCCAGACCGAGATTGACGAATATGTAGATCACATCAAGGCAGCCGCCTTGCAGGATGCAAAACGCTGGAAAGACGCACCCAAGCCCACCAATGAGTCAGACGTACGCGATGTAGTCGACAACAGCGACCTCGATGATTATGACAAAAAAACAGTCAAAAACCGGTTGGACGCTAAAATAACCTGGCTTAAAGGACAATGGGGCGACCAGAAACTCAAAGAGCCGGAACGCGACACTACTCCGGCCGCTGAGCTTCCCGAATATGCCAAACCGGGTTATGTACCCAAGACATACAATGTATATGTAATCGACGATGCCGATACCAAGTGGGGAGAAGTCAGTCTCTATCTTTATATAAAGGGTGGCAGCAAATACAGCGAATGGCCCGGCGATACGCTTGCTCTTGACAAGAATGTCACCGTCAACGGCGTGCAGGGCGCATACACATTCACCGTACCCGAGGAATATGGCAACGGCCTTGTGATATTCAGCAAAGGCGGTAATAACCAGTATCCGGGCTCTAATGATGACGGACTTCCCATCGATGGCAAAGATATGGTATTCCACACCAAAGATAACATCTGGGAAGAGGTGACTTCGATAGAGTATCCGTGGTCGGGCACGCTTCCGCTTGTGCGCATCAATACTCCCGCAGGTGCAGAAATAGGCTATGGCGACGACGGAGCTGTGAAGGGATCGACATTCGAAATCGACGCCCTCGGGCTTGAAGGAGTCGCAGCGGTAGGGCCTGCGCAGCCGGGCAATGTCACTATAAAAGGCCGCGGCAAAACTTACTGGGACTCTTTCGAGAAGAAAGCATACAAGCTGAAATTCAAGGAAAAGGTAGCGGTGCTCGGTATGCCCCAAAGCAAGCACTGGGTGCTGATGCCTTACGCCAACGATGCCGCCAACGGTCTGCTGACAAACTATACCGGACATGAGCTGTCACGCCTTATCGGACTGGAATGGACTCCCTCTATGAAACCGGTAGAGGTGGTGCTCAACGGCGATTATATCGGATTATATTTCATCGCGGAGAATGTACGTGCGGCAGCCGACCGCGTGCAGATAGCTGACTACGGCGACCCGACATACTCCGAGGCCGACGACTTCCTGCTCGAATTCGGCACCGAACTCGCCGACGACGGCACCGAACTGTTCTATTCATGGACGTCAGACAACGGATTTGAGAACAAGCTCGTCACCTCAACTCCTGCAAGAGAGGATATATATGACAAGATCACAGTGGCCGAAGGTGATGTCATAGCGGCGCGCATCCGGGAATCTCTTGCCGGACATGTCGATGCGCTCAAAGCAGCCGTAGCCGGTGCGAAAGCACGCCCGATGTCGGCCGACTGGACACAGGTAATCGACCCCGAACAGGCCGCCAAATATTATGTCGTGCAGGAGATTATGGACGATGCAAAATCGTTTACCGACAATTTCTACATGCACCATACCACAGGAAGCCGATGGATGATGGGTCCGGTATGGGACTTCGGCAACGCATTCACAAGCGACGGTAACAAAACCGCGCTCATACATGAGAATGAGGGCTACAACGGTTCGTTCATCAAGGACCTTTATGCCAACCGCCAATTCGTATGGTTCGTGGGCTACACATTCGCAAAATTCGTTGACGGCAAGAGCCCGCGCATGAATACAGCCCGGGCAATATCAAAGACAGCGGCCACAGGTACGTCGCAAGCCGATTTCGACCCGACGATGAACGGTAAGTTCGCCGATGTATCTGCATCAATCGACGATATGGTGCACAGCATTTCGGATGCGGTGGTGAAAGACGCGGTGCGCTGGCCTCAATACGCAGCCACGAGCGAGGGCAACGCCCTGGCGCAGCGAGCCGAGACTATGAAGGCAAAAATGGCACAGTCACAGACATATCTCGCCACACCGGCCACCGAGGAGGGTGCGGGCTGGAACTGGCAGGACATCACTACCGGCGTAGAGGAGACTGTCATCGGCAACGACGACGATGCCGCCGAGGCGGAATATTTCGACGTCATGGGACGCCGCGTGGCCAATCCGCAGCCGGGCAGCATCTGCATCGTGCGCCGCGGGAGCAAAATGAGCAAAGTGCTGGTAAAGTAATCTCCGGTAATTTCTGATAAAAAAGGCGCCCTGTCGGTTTTCGACAGGGCGCTTTTTGTAGCACCGCCGGTGGTGTCGGACAGGTCAGACAGGTCGGACGGGTCGGACTTTGGGCGCAGTTTTTTGTGGAAGCCTCTTCTTTTTTTAGAAGTAGAAGTTCATTGACTTGGGGTAGAAGAGCATGCCGGAGCCTATCTGCTGTGCTATGCTCTCGCCCATCGAGTTGGCTACGATGGCAAGGGCGAAACGCAGGGCCGAGGCAGGTCCGTTGCCGGTTATCAGATTGTCGAGGGCTATGACGGGGGCGTCACGCCATATTGCCTTCGATACGGAGGCCTGTGTGCCGGGGTATCCGGTGCATTCGCGTCCGTCGAGGAGGCCGAGCGAGCCGAGTACGACGGCGGGAGCCGCGCAGATAGCCGCGATTTTGCCTCCTTTGGCAGCGTGCTCCTTGAGCAGGGTGCAGAGAGGAGCGTATTGCGCGAGGTTGCTCGAGCCGGGCATGCCGCCGGGAGTTATGAGCCATTCGATATTGTCAAACCGTGTTTTGGAAAACAACAAATCAGCTTCAACAGTGATGCCATTGGCACCCGTGACCTTGTGTTCGGGTATAATGGAGACTGTCTTGATGTCCATGCCTGCACGACGCATTACATCGACTACCGTCAGGGCTTCTATCTCTTCGAAGCCCGGAGCCAGGAATAAAAATGAGCGATTCATGATAGATAGGTTTAGAGTGTATATATTGTGTTAAAACAAAGGTATATAAATTTTGTTTTAAAAAAAATGTTTAATTTTGAAAAAAATCATTTTATGTTTAAGAACATGTTGAAGATATTGCCGGCGGCGGTGTTGATGCTTGTCGCGGCCGCGTGCGGCACCGGCAGAAAAAGCGAGGCATACACTACGATTGAGGGGAGCGTGTGGCACACGACAATGCGTATCACCTACGGCTCGGAACGCGACCTGAAGGACTCCGTCATAGCGGTCACCAACCGCGTGGAAGCGTCCCTGTCGCCGTTTCTGCCCGATTCGAGAATCTCGCTCATCAACCGCAATGAGGCCATGACGACCGACGGATATATCGACAGAGTGTTCGCCGAGTCACAACGCATCAATTGCGTGTCGGGAGGGGCTTTTGATCCCACCGTGGCTCCGTTGGTCAATCTCTGGGGGTTCGGCTACGAAGGTGACGGCGGCGAACCGACGCGTGAACAGACCGACAGCTGCCTGGCGCTCGTGGGTATCGGCGAATGCAGGATCGAACGAGGCCGGATGGTGAAAAAAGCCGAAGGAACGCAGTTTAATTTCTCGGCAATCACCAAAGGATTCGGCATCGACTGCATAGCGGAGATGCTGCGCGGCGAGGGTATAGAGAACTATATGATCGAGATAGGGGGCGAAGTGGCGCTCAAAGGCGTCAATCCACGCGGCGAAAAATGGCACATACAGATTGATGCGCCGGTGACTGACAACAGCGGGCATGAACGGCTCTCGGTGATAGAACTGACCGACTGCTGCATAGCCACCTCAGGCAACTACCGCAACTACCGCGACACAAGCCACGGGCGCGTGGGGCACACCATATCGCCCGCTACGGGAATGCCGTATGCCAACGATGTGGTGTCGGCGACGGTGATAGCCCCTGCTACGATGACGGCCGACGCGCTTGCCACCGCACTTATGGCGATGGACGCACGTGCCGGGCTGGCTATGATTGAGGAGATGGAGGGGGTGGAGGCCATGCTCGTGATAACCGAGGGCGACAGCTGGAGAATCGCGACTACCGCGGGATTTCCGGTGCCGGAGCAAAGTGAAGCGGCACGCAGCTGACGGAGCCGCTGCCGACGGCGGGACAAGTCGGACGTGTCAGACTTGTCCGACCTGTCGGACTTAGACCGGGTATATAAAAGAAAAATCGGCTGTCATCCCGACATCCGATAAATCTTTAACCTTAAATCTAATACCATGAAAAACACAGTGCAAATATAGTAATTATGACATTAGAACAGCCCGCGGGAGGAATAGTTCGGGGAAATGCCTATATTTAACACATATTAACACTATTGATTGTAGGAAATTTGCTATCTTCGTAAGCACCAACAGAAAAAACACCATTATGCGCGTAAAGATATTAGTAATAGATGACGAAGAGTCATTTTGCGAGGTACTTAAATTCAATCTTGAAAAAGAGGGATATGAAGTGACGACAGCCAACAGCGCCGAGGAGGCTCTGGGGCTCGATCTTCCGGCATTCTCCCTGATGATTGTCGACATCATGATGGACAGGCTCAGCGGGTTTGATTTCGCCAAGCGGCTGCAGAACAGCTCGTCGACCGAAAACATACCCATCATATTCTGCTCGGCGCTCAACGGCGAGGACGACACCGTGATGGGGCTCAACATAGGAGCCGACGACTATATCACCAAACCGTTCAAGATAAGCGAGGTGATAGCCCGCGTAAGGGCGGTGCTGCGACGGAGCAACGTGTCGCAGCAGCTCAACTACAACGTGTCGAAAAGCATCTACGAGCCCGACATCACATTCCACGGGCTGCGCATAGACCGCAACGAGAAGCAATGCTATATCGACGGCGAGGCACTCGAGCTAACGCCCACGGAGTTCGGCCTTATACTGTATTTCCTAACCCACCGCAACCGCATATACCCACGCGAGGAAATCATACGCCAGGTGTGGGACGGCCAGGAGGTGACGACACGCACGGTCGACACCAACATGGCGCGCCTGCGCAAGAAACTGGGTAAATACGGCAACCATATACGTACAAAACCCGGATTCGGCTATGGATTTAAAGAAGAGGAGGACTAACTACCAGCTTAAGCTGTTCCTGCCCATAGTGGGACTGCTGTGGGTAATCATCATCGCGGTGGAGGTGTCGCAGTACAAGCGCGAAAAGGACTACCGCGCCGAGATGATACGCTCGCGCATCGAGTTCATGAACCAGCGTCTGCTCAGCCTCATGGAGGAGGGCATAGACCCTACGGCCTTTCTGCACTTCATCGACAACTACTACAAGGCATCGGAACTCGACAACCTGTCGATGACCCTCTACGACACGAAGACCGGACAGGAAAAGGTGCGCATCGGCTTCCCTACCCCGCTTCCGGAGCAGCTCAGCACGCGAGGCAAGATAGACGGAGCGTTCATCTCCGCCAACAACAACGACGACTCGACCTACATACAGCCCGACAAGGCATTTTACTACAGCGTCAACAAATCGTCGGACGGGAGCCTGCTCGTACAGACATTCATGCCCCTCAACGCCAGGATTGCGGCCGAAATCAAGGGAAATCCGTGGCTGCGTTTCTTCGTGCTGCTCGGCTGCGCCGGCATCACTTTGGTAACCTATATAGCCACTCGCCATCTGACCAAGAACATACGCCTGCTGCGCGAATTCGTGTCGAACGCCTCAAGCGACCATGATTTCGTGGCGATTGACAAATTCGCCAACGACGACCTCGGCGAAATATCGCGGCAGGTAGTCAATATGTACAACATGCGCAAGGCCGCCCTGGCATCACGCGAGCTTGAACACCGCGTGGCACTCAAAGCCACCGAGGAGCGTTCAAACCTCAAGCGGCAGATGACCAACAACATAAATCATGAGCTGAAGACGCCGGCCGGAATCATCAAGGGGTATATCGACACCATTATAGACAATCCGGACATGGACGACGAGTCGCGCAACCACTTCCTGCTAAAGACACAGGAGCATATCGAGCGCCTGTGCAACATACTCAACGACCTGTCGACCATGACACGCCTTGAGGACGGGGCGCAGAACATTTCGCTGGAAAAGATTGATTTCAAAGAATTTGTCGACAATATCAGGAACGATGTCGAAGAAAGCGGCATCAACGGCGACATGACATTCAGCACCGACATACCGCAGAACTGCTACGTAAAGGGGAACAACACCCTCCTGACAGGGGCTGTCATGAACCTGGTAAAGAACGCGGTCGCTTACTCCAAGGGCACGGAAATGTCGCTGAGACTTCTTACGGAGAACCAGCGGTTCTATACGTTCGTATTCGCCGACAACGGCCAGGGCGTACCGGAGGAGTCGATACCGATGCTGTTCGAGCGTTTTTACCGCGTGGACAAGGGGCGTTCGCGCAAAGCAGGCGGAACGGGGCTCGGACTGCCGATCGTACGCAGTTCGCTGAACACCATCGGCGGTTCCATATCGGTGAACAACGGCGAGCACGGCGGCCTGGAATTTGTATTCACCCTACAGAAATGGCGTACAAAGCCGTCGGGACACGATGAAGAAGCGGACGCTTGACAAAGGCTTTATCGCCTCGATTGATGAATTGCGCCGCCTTACGGGGGGCGAAGCGCTTGACGGCCTCGTGGAGTCGCTCGAAAATGACGAACCCACTGTGGCCATAAGAATAAACCGCAGGAAGACAGGCGCGCTGCCGCTGCGTCCTGTCGCATGGAGCACGGGCGGATACCATATCGACGGGGAGCGGCCCCGCTTCACGTTTGACCCGGCGCTTCATCAGGGGCTGTATTATGTGCAGGACCCGTCGTCGATGGTCATTGGGAGCATTGTGCGAGTGCTGTCAGCGACCGCGCTCCACGGCAAACCGATAGTATACATCGACGCATGCGCCGCTCCGGGTGGCAAGACTACCGCGGCTATCGACGCGCTGCCCGACGGGTCGCTTGTCATAGCCAACGAGTTTGACCGCAAGCGTGCCGACGTGCTTGTGGAAAACGTCATCAAATGGGGTTATCCCGATGTGGTTGTCACGCAAGGCGACACGGCGAAATTCACCCGGCTCGGGCCGGTAGCCGACATCGTTGCCGCCGATGTGCCGTGCTCCGGCGAGGGAATGATGCGCAAGGAGGACGCCGCCGTCGGGCAATGGTCGCCGGGACTTGTGGCACAATGTGCGGAGCTTCAGCGCTCCATCGTCGACAATATGTGGAAGGCGCTGCGGCCGGGAGGGTACTTCATCTATTCCACATGCACGTTCAATCATCGGGAAGATGAGGAGAATCTCGCGTATATCGTGGAGGAACTTGGCGGCATGCCGGTCGACATGCATCGGCTTGTCGGCGTAAAGGATGCAGGGATTGCCGGGGCTATCGGTTCCCCCTATCCTGCACTGCGGTTCATACCGGGCCGCACGGAGGGAGAGGGACTGTTTGTGGCGGTGGTGCAGAAGCCGGCTGATAGCGTCTCTGAAACCGGCGCAGAAACCCGGAATGAAGCCGGCAGGGCAAAAGGCCGGCAGGGAGCCAAAGCACTCCCCGTGCCGCAAGAGATTAAATCGTGGATTAATGCCGTCGGGCATTCACTTGCAGCGGAAGGCGAAAAAGTAACCGCGCTGCCTGAAGCGTGGCTTCCGCTGATAGCCGACGTCAGGAAAAAGCTCAATGTGATTTATGCCGGAACGGAAGTCGCGGTCATGAAAGGGCGTGAATACATACCCTCGCAGGCGCTCGCATTAAGCGGGATTGCCGCAGTGGAGGCATTTAACAAAGCGGAAGTGGATTACGCCACTGCCATGCAGTATCTCGGACGTCAGGCCGTGACACTTGACGACGCGCCGAAAGGCATAGTACTGCTCACCTACCGCGGCCGCCCGCTCGGATTCGTCAAAAATCTGGGCAACCGCGCCAACAACCTTTATCCGCAGGTATGGGCCATACGCTCGACCCACCTGCCCGACACCCCGCCCGAAATACTATGAATGGAATGAATGGAATGAATGGAATCAACACACGACGAAACCACGGTTTAGACACTCTGCGCGGTGTCGGGCTGCTTATAGTAATAACAGCGCATGCAGGCATGGGCGAGTTGTGCCGCGGGTGGCTTGTATTCGGAATACCGCTGTTTTATCTTGTAGCAGGATACCTGTACAGGGACGCCACGTCGTTAAAGGAGTTTATCGCCGGCAAATTCAGGCGTCTCATCATACCGTTTCTATTTTTCTCAGCGGCCGGACTGGCCATCTATGCGGCCGGCAACTGCCTGCTGTTGCGTCAGCCGTTCAATGCCGGACTTTTCAACCTGCTGTCGCTCGACCGCTATTACCTCCCCTATCCGGCATCGCTATGGTTTTTCCTCAGTATATTCTGGTGTTACCTGTTTTTTGCATTGGTCCGCAGACTTACGCATTCCGAAGCCACTGTCGGCATTGCGTGCCTGCTTATAGGCACCGTCGGGTGGATATTGAGCCGAACGATTCCACTGCCGTTGAGCATCGACACAGCCATGAGCTGGCTGCCGATGTTTTATCTCGGCCATCTGCTTGCCGTCTGCCCTGCGGGACAAAAGATAGTGAACGGGGAATATTGGATTGCAGGGACATTGCTGGCCGCGGCATGTTGCATCGCGTATGTAAAACTGGACTACAATGTCGGTTATTGCTACAATTTATTCATAGGCGACATCCCGGCCATCTTACTGCTGACAGCAGCCGCCACAACCGGAGTCACGTGCCTTTGCTGCAAAATGGGCTATATACCGCTCCTGAGCTATATCGGCCGCAATTCACTGGTGATATTCGCCGGCCACCAGCATATCATGATTATAATCGAGCAGGGAGCAAGATACCTTGGCTTCAACATCGACACGACCGTATTGCGCTGTGGAGAGGCAGCTACATCGATATGCGCATGCGTGATACTGACATTTATACTGAGGAAATATGCGCCTACCCTCATCGGAGAGCGGAGCAAGGGGATAAACAGGCATTCGGAGAGACTGAAGCCGTCAATCACCGAATTATCTGAATAGCAACCTACTACACACAAACCGCGTCACGCCGGAAGTTTTTTATTACATTTTTTCTAAAAAAAATTGCGAAAATATTTGCACAACTCAAAAAGCTGTATTACCTTTGCAAACGCAAACGGCAAGGAAGTCAGATGAAACGACAGAAAAGCCGAAACGATCTTTAAAATACGGTGTGGTAGTTCAGCTGGTTAGAATACCTGCCTGTCACGCAGGGGGTCGCGGGTTCGAGTCCCGTCCATACCGCAAAATATCGAAGCAAATGATTGCAAAGCCTTGTAAAGTATATTTACAAGGCTTTTTTCTTTTTCTGTATCCTAAAAAAGGTTCGAAATGCTCTCCAAAAGCAGCTAATAATCAGAGGAAGAGCCCCCCCTATTTTGTGCTCGAAGCATTCAGCTACTGCACTTTGAATCTTACCAGCCATAGACTTTTAGAGTAAGTTCGTAACTAAAAAGATATATTATGGAAAGAACTCTTTCAGCGTTTTATTCTACCTGTGTAAAACAAAGACAAATCGTAATGGTGAAGTTCCTATCACATTACGACTCACAGTAAATGGAGAAAGAAAAGAGATGCGTATCCATCGGTTTATCGATCCGAAACAACGGGACGCAGCAAAAAGGGGAGCAAATAGGAGTTGCAAAGCGCTCAACTTATCCCTCGATACCATAAATCTGCGTCGCTTCGCACATATCGAGAGCTGGATAAGGCAGGGAAACACGTTATCGCTCAAACGGGATCGGATCGTTATCTGGAACAAAATGTTCCGAATGCCATTCCTTAACTGAAACATTCAAAGCACACAATCAAAAATCAATACGATAATTATATATCTGCCGGTTCCAAAGGTCTTCGAAGAACGAAATTAAGAAAGAATCAGGTATTGCAAAACGACAAGTGAAGAGCATTCAAGTCCCGAAAAAAGCACCAAGAAGATTTCAAGCCAGCTATAAAATTCCAATGGCAAATATATTTTCGTACCCAATGATAAAATTCGATATGAGTTTGAAACAGTTTCAAAAACCTATATCATAGGACAAAAGACTTGTATTAATTCTAATGACTTATTCCGCGACTCGTTAAAAACTGTGAAAATTATGTTTGAGACTAAAGCAACAATACTCCGATCGTCCAAGCACTTCGAATAACAATTCGGATCGCTTTGCAGGCAAAAATCAGGTATGGCCCCCCCTTGACAAGGCAACAAACCGACAAATCTTATAAAAACAAAAAAGAGAGCGATATCTTAATTCGGATACCGCTCTCTCAAATTCAAATCCCGAAAAGTTATCGGACATTATCAACGTTTCACACTGAACACCTCACGAGGAGTATTCGCCTGCCGCACACTCTGCAGTGCATTCAACAGCCCGGCAACGTCGGCATCCGGTTCTTCGGTATCGGGCAGTTGCAGCACAAGACCGTCCGCCACATCCTTTCTTATCAAATAATAAGGACCAACCGGATCTTCATATTTGTTATTAAGCAGTTTGTCTTGCTCGACATCTCCCGTAGAACTGATTCCATACGGCCACATAGACATTATATAAGCACCTTCATTGTTCCCATCCATATAATACAGCGGACAAATCTTAATCACAGTCTTATTGAGATTTCCCATAAAACCGATGAATCCTTTCGACCACGAAGGCATATTCTCATACATTTTATCATCATAAGGCAAATAAGTATACACTTTTTCGTCACCGACAGTTCCGACAAAATTGTACCAGGAAACATACTTCCATACAATATCCCCCTCCGTCTCTATGTCCTGAGGAAAAGATATACCTATCTTATGATAATTGTCTTCCGCCGGTTCGAAATCCATTTTTATCGCAAAATCCCGGAATTTGTTTCGATCCCCGCCCCATCCCTTGAGATAAAACGATTTCTTATCATCAGCAGGAGAAATGGTAACCGGAAATTCTTCACCCACTTCCTGTACATCGAGTGATCCATTCTCCTCCTTTACAGTACCGGATGTCTGCAACAGCCACTCTCCGGCAAACTGTTCGTAAGTCGATTCATGCAGCATCTGCACTTCCCGAGCCTCGTACCAAAATCTATAACTACGAGAAACCTCGCCACTGACGACTATTTCAGAAAGATTTTTTCCAACCGGCGCAACAATAAAATAATAATGATCGTAACCGGTGAAAGCAAAAGGAACACTTTCGGCATCACCTTTCAAAATCAATTTATCCGCCACAAGATCGTCCCAAGTTTTGCCCAACTCCATATAATAATCGATATCCTCCTGCATCCACTCCTTCGGATCTCGTTCGCTATTGGAAGGAATAGCACTTACCCAATAATATACCTCGGAATCGGAAGGCTTCACTTCGGCGTAAGGATAAATAAACGCATTCTCAATATAGCGCTCATAAGGTGTAACGGTAAATGTTACGCTTTCACCTCCTAAAGTCCTTACAGTTCCGGAAAACCAATCCGAAATGGTCTTTCCTCCGGCCTTTGCAACCACTCGGACCGAATAATCCGTAGCAGGCAGAAGCCCGTCCAAAGAAAAAGTCGTCGTCTCGGTGTTCTGTGCAGCAACAGCAACGACTTGGCCGTCTTTCTCATACGAAACCTCGTATCTGTATGAATCCGCTGTTTCCAAGGCATTCCACCCGGCAGTAAAAGAGACACCGGTAATCGCGCTGAATGTCACTTCCGGTGCCGGAAATTTATTATCATCTCCTTTCGTACCGTCGTCGTCACTATCGCATGCCACAGTAATACAGGAAATACAGGCGACGAAAAATAACATAATTTTTTTCATACCAAAATATTTAAAATTTAAAATCAGCCATAGCCCGGAATTTGTATTTCATCCCCTTATCCAGTTCCTGAGGCATCTCGATCATGGCTCCGGATGCCATATCGAACGCATAAGCCATCCGCGCAGAGCATTCGGCGGAAGTCCAATAGACTGCATCGGACAACGGGACACCGCCCTTCTCCTTGAGAGTGTCGTTAAACAGCTGTTTGTTCTTCCTTATTTCGTCGTCAGACAGGCTGCCTCCTCCTCTCACTCCGGAATAAGCCTCGTACAAAAGCCCTAACTCTCTCTGATCCGGCACATACCAGTTTTTAACTCCCATAACATCCTTTTCACTGCACCACAGGAACCCGGGATAATTCTCCCACCATCCTTCCATATTATATACACAATCCGTATTATATCGCCCCGTCTGTGGGAAAGAAGCCATCGGTTCTTCGTATTTGTAAGACCATACGGCTTCAGTTTCATCGAGCGAAACCACAGTTCCACTCTTACCCTCCGAATCAATATATATCACGATTCCTTTTACAAAGCCGTTCTCGTAATAATCCCCTATTTCGTAAGTCGTCGTCACGGGAGGAATCGGATCACCCGGATCTTCCGGTTTTGTAGGAGTCTCCTCGGAATCCTTGCCGCAACCGGTCATAAGACCGGCTGCAACAAGCATCATCAAAAATAAGATTTTAGTTCTCATAAAAACATCACTATTCGGACAACTCCTCGATGTCCACTGTTATTGTTCCTCCTGTTATATTATTGAAACCGTCTCCGGTATCCGCAGGGCTTGTATGCCAAAGTTTATAGACTTTCGTGGGAATTCCCGCCTCGTCATAAGCGACGGAATAGCCATACCAAGTCTGTCCGAATTGTGCGTCCACTTTGTATGAGCTTGAACTGGGCCACTTGGACGCTTTGAGCAGCTCCCTCACTTCGGAAGCCGTCTTGCCAGCCCACTCGTCCTCTCCGACAAACGACTGAAAATAGTGCTCTTTCGAATTATTCGCATACGTCCAAACCCTATACATATTCCGGTTCTCCTCCGGATAGCCGTACGACATTACGATGAACTCCAGGGAAGCCAGGGTCACCTGATCCGCAACGGTAGTGAATTGGGTCGTAACCGGCTCTGTCGTATAGGTACCGTCGGCCTTGAGTCCAAAAACATACAGATAATACGTAGTACCAGGAGTAAGCCCGCCGATCTCTATCGGCACAAACAGATCCTCCTTGCCGTTCATGAGAGCACGAGAAAGGAACTCTTTACGCGTCATCACGCCCGAATTCGGATGAGAATCGTTCCAATCTTTCACTCTGGCATCGATAAATGCGTCCATATGAGCCTTCAGACCGGCAGTCTTGTCCCCCGAAATAGCGTCGTATTCGGCTTTCGTGATATAATTGAAAAGGAATGTTTCATTTTCATAATTACCGTCAGCCCTTACCGTAACCATCGCATCGATCTTGGCTATGCTCGATACGCTAAGTTCGTATTGGACCGAGGACATCGCTGCCGGCGACGTATTGACCTCGACTTTCTTGAGATTTATCTTGTCGTCGAGTTTCGGCGATCCGTCCGGATTGCATGCAAAGATCAAAAGATAATATTTGTCGTTGGGAATAAGGCCTCCGAACGAAACATTCGCAACATCCGCATAAAGATATTTGGAAATATTCTGGTTATAAGCATCGTAAATCGTCTGAATGATTTCGGCATCCGATTTGGCGTCGGCAAAATACTCCTGAAGCTCCATCATAACGGCAAAAGCCTCACTCTGCTCTGCCGTGACTACAGCCGAATAAGCGACATCGGTAACGACTTCGGAGGATACCGTATAAGAATTTTTAGGAGATTCGCTCGTCCTAATAGTTTCTACCGTAGCCTCCGAAATACAGGTTCCGTCATTGGCCACACAGACTGCGAAGGCATAATAAGTTCCCTCCGGCAGAAGATTTTCAAACGAGGAATCGGAAGTTTTGCCGCTAACAGTCACTTCAGCAATGAATTCCGGCAACGTGTAAGTCGCATACTGCTCGGTTTTTTTCCACTCTGCAAGATAGTTCTCGACAAAAGCCGGTAAATTTGCCGGATCACCTCCACAGTAATCCATATATACGGCAGGGAGAAGAATGTCGTAATAATATACGCAATCCGTTCGGTCCGGCTCGACATTCAGCGTAAACGACGTCGGCGTCACGTCCGAAGCCGTAATCTTGAAATTCACCTCTACTTGCTCGACGACCAATGTCTTGAATTCATAAGTATTGACAGTCGTAAGAATCTCCAATTCGGTCGATAATCCATAGGCGTAAAAGACATAATCGGTCTCCGGAACAAGCGTATTATATTTCCACTCCTGCTCTCCTTTAAGCAATGCCTCCAGCAAGAACTCCTCGACCCCGACTCCATTAGCCTCCGCGAGGGCTTTTATATTTTCGATGTTTGCTGCCTGCAAACTCTCAAGATTTTCAAACTGGCTGAAATCCGACTTTTCGAGCACTCCGAAAAAGTAAGTCATATTCTTGTCTTCGGGAGTTATCTTCACCTTGAACGAACCTTGCGTCAGCTCCAAAGTCTCGAATTGAAAGTCAGACGTCGGCTCTGGCCCCGTTCCCTCGGTATCATCGTCGCTACAACCGACCAAAGGAAGCAGGCAAACCGCTCCCATGAACAAAAAACGTAAAAACAAGTTCATAACAATAATAATTTAAAATTAAACAACCTTCGAAGAGATCCTTTAGAAGCAATTTCTCCTTTTCGAAATTTAAATTATAAAAAAGGTCATGGAAATCCAAGCTCAATTTCCCCCCCCGAAAAAAGCAACAAATAGAAAAGTAAAAACAACAAAACAGACAAAAATCATCCGATCAAATTCTATTTATTTTTGAAAAAAACAAATATTAGACATACACGTACTATAATACTCAAAATCCCTGCGATCTTTTTAATTTCAATGAATATCAGAAAAACCAAAATACTCCTTTATTATCTGCAGCAAAACATCTTTAAGCCGCAGATTTCTCATCTTTTAACCGAACACTCCGACTTATAGCCCGACCGATCCTCGTTAGGAATAATTATTGCATAATAATTAAGATAAGATTCGAAATGACGAATCCACACACGACAAACTTCGATTTTTCCAACCGTTTATGAATACAAACGACTTTGCATTGACCATCCTGTTCGGAATCAAAAAATTCCTCGCCTGGATCGGCATTCCGTCCCATATGCTCGACAAAATGGACGAACTCCTGTTTCTGATCGTAATCGTGATTATCGCATTCATCGTCGCGGGAATCGTCCACGCCGTATTGGTGCATCTGGCGAAAAAGATTCTGAAACGCAAACGCGTCGGATTCTTCGAATCGATGTTCAAATACGGCGTATTTCGGAAGCTGACGGCCATCATTCCGCCACTGATGGTTTCCGCCCTGCTGCCATTCGCTTTCAGCAAAGATTCCGCCTGGTTCATCCTGAGCGAGAAGATCACCTGGATCTATTTTTTCATCGCCCTGATTATCTCCGTAAATGCCATACTGAACACGGTCGGAGATGAGCTGAAAAAGAACAAGCAACTGAAAAACCGCCCGATGAAGGGCTTTATCCAGATATTCCGCGTGGTTTTCTACTGCGTCGTCGTGATCGTTATCATTTCGATCCTGATCAACAAATCGCCGCTCAACCTGATTACGGGACTGGGTGCTTTCACAGCCGTATTGATGCTGGTGTTCAAGGATACTATTCTGGGACTGGTCGCAGGCGTAATGATCTCCGAAGACGACATGCTGCGCATCGGCGACTGGATCGAAATGCCGCAGAACAACATAAACGGCACCGTTATCGACATATCCCTGGATGTCGTGAAGGTTCAGAACTTCGACAACACGATCGTAACCGTCCCACCCTATTCGCTGGTTTCGGGTTCGTTCATCAACTGGCGGGGCATGACCGACTCGGGCGGACGGCGCATCATGCGCGAATATACCCTGAAACTCGATTACATCAAACCGTGCACGCCGGAATTTCTGGAGAAAATGAAAGCCTTCGACAAAGAACTGGCACAATTCATAACCGAAAAACAGAAGCAGGCAGCCGATGGAAAAGTCGCCAATACGGACAATCCAGAAGGGCTGGTGAACGGAACTATCGACACGAATCTCGGTCTGTTCCGGGCCTACATGTCGATGTATCTGCGACACCATCCTTTCGTCAGCAAAGAACTGCTGCTGATGGTGCGGACACTGCCGCCAGTAGCCAACGGCCTTCCGGTACAGATCTACTGCTTCTCCTCGAACAAAAACTGGCCGAGTTACGAATCCATCCAGGCAGAAATCATGGAACACTTCGTTTCCGTATTGCCGGCGTTCGAACTCTATCCGTTCCAGAACGCAGACGCCCGCGATATGATCCTGAGCAGCTACATCGAATCCGCCAAAGTCGATCTATCGACACTGATCGGAATCCCCTGGCATACGACCGTCACGCAAAGCAACCCGTTCGATGTAGAAAAACAGGAGGTGCAAGACACACATCCGAAAGCATAAGCCGTTCGGAGTTCCACCCGCTATCGACAAGGCGATCCGTCCCGAATATCGGAAAAAGCGAACATCGGGAACAGGCATAGGTTCGCCGAAGTACAACAGCCGGCCCGGACCCGCCCCCGACGGATTAGGACCATACAGAAACACCCCCTGCCGATTCCGGCAGGGGGTATTCGTTACTCGCAGAGCAACGTCCGCTAAAAAAGAAAACGTATTTTCAGCATTAGTACAACAATTCCCGGTTCCTGTCTTCCCGTACCCGAACGCCGACCGACACAGCGAAACTCCACCCTGCCGACTATTCACGAACGCCGTCCGTCAAAACCGTTTGGTGTAACGATGACAGTACGGCTGCGTACCTTTACGGTTGTAGTAGTTCTGGTGGTATTGTTCAGCCGGCCAGAAGTGGGAAGCCGGAGTTACGTCGGTCACCACGCTATATCCCTTCTCCTTCAGGATACGGATCAGCCGTTCGGCAACCTCCTTCTGCTCAGGGGTAGTATAGAAAATCTCCGACCGATACTGATCGCCCAAGTCGGGTCCCTGTCCGTCGAGCTGGGTCGGATCGTGTATCTCGAAAAAGAGCCTGGCAAGAGTTTCGTAAGAGACTTTCGAAGGATCGAACTCGACTTCGACGGCCTCGGCATGACCCGTTTTATGGCTGCACACCTGCTCGTAGGTAGGATTCTCGGTATGGCCGCCGATATAGCCCGAACGAATGCTCTTCACTCCGTCCACCTTACCCAGCATATACTCCACGCCCCAGAAACAACCGCCGGCGAAAATAGCCCGTTCGGTTTGCACCGATTTCGGCGGCTCGGCTGACGAGGTATTTTCAGGCTTTTCGGCAGAAACCGCTGCCGGGTCCGTGACCGGCACGGTCGGAACGGCTACCGGCACGAAATCGAGGGAGAGGGAATTCACGCAATGGCGCGTATTTTTAGCGGTAAATCCTTCGCCCGTAAAGACGTGGCCCAAATGGGCTCCGCACTTGGCGCAGAGAATCTCCGTACGGCGTCCGTCGGCATCCGGTTCGCGGCGCACGGCACCCGGAATTTCATCGTCGAAGCTGGGCCAGCCGCAGCCGGCATCGAATTTATCCTGCGAACGGTACAACGGAGCACCGCACCGGCGGCAGCGGTAGGTGCCGTCTTCGTCGTGGAGGTAATATTTACCGGAAAAGGGCGCTTCGGTTCCTTTTCGAACGATCACCCGCTCTTCTTCGGGAGTCAATGGTTTCATATTCTGTGCATTTAAAGTTATTGCCATGCCCGTAAGCACGGTCGCAATCGACAAACAGCGTATCATATTTTTGTTCCTGCAAAAAATACACCGAAATTGTCCGGAAACGTATTCATCCATACGCAAGATAGCGACCTCTTCCGTGCAACCGGAAATCCGGCCGGTATCAGCGAGGAATGAAGTAAAAAGAACAAAAAGCCGGAGCAGAATACCCTGCCCCGGCTTCGAACGATATATCGGCGAATTACTTCACCTCTTGCCCCCGGAGGAATACCCGGTGGATAAGCGGAGAGGTATAGGCATACGGCAGATATGCCACCGAAGGAATCTTCGTCGTGAGGAAGAAGTTCGCCTTCTTGCCTACGGTGATCGAACCGTACTCGCTGCTCAAGCCCATGGCGTAAGCACCGTTCAGTGTCGCGGCGTTGATCGCTTCGGCCGGCGTCATACGCATCTTGATGCAGGCCAGCGAAACGATCATCTTCATACTGCCCGAAGGCGATGAACCGGGGTTGAAATCCGAAGCCAAAGCCACGCTCAAACCGCCCTCGATCATTGCCCGTGCAGGAGGATACGGCATCTCCAGGAAGAAAGCGGCACCCGGCAGCATCGTCGGCATCGTACCGGACGTACGCAGCACTTCAATCTCCTCGGTCCCCATGCGCTCCAGATGATCGACGGACAGCGCCTTGTTGCGGACACCGACCTGCACACCGCCCGAAACGGCCAGCTCGTTGGCATGAATCTTCGGCACGAGGCCGTACTCAGCACCCGCACGCAGGATCTGCTCCGTCTCTTCGACGGTGAAGAACCCCTGGTCGCAGAAGACATCGACGAACTCGGCAAGCTTCTCCCTGCCGACGGCAGGGATCATCTCCCGACAGATCAGGTCCACATACTCCTGCTGGCGGCCTTTATAGGCCCGGCCTACGGCATGAGCTCCGAGGAAAGTGGCACGGACGGTGATCGGCGAAGTTTCGCGGATACGGCGGATCACCCGCAGCATCTTGAGTTCATCCTCGGTCGTAAGACCGTAGCCGCTCTTGATCTCGACGCAGCCCGTACCCATTGCGATGATCTCGCGGATACGTTCCATCGCCTGCTCGTAAAGCTCGTCCTCGGAAGTTTCGTGCAAGCGGTCGGCGGAATTCAAAATGCCGCCGCCCCGCTTGGCGATCTCTTCGTAGCTCAAGCCGTTGATCTTGTCGAGGAACTCCTGTTCGCGGCTTCCGGCATAAACCAGATGGGTATGCGAATCGCAGAACGAAGGGAAAAGCATGCCCCCCTCCGCATCGACGACTTCCGTGTCGGGAGTAATCTCCGGCATCTTGTCCATCGTGCCGTATGCGGCGATACGGTCGCCGTCGGCCAGCAGCCAGGCGTTGTCGATCTCGCCGAGCACATTCATGTCGCGGCCCTTGACCCGAAGACGGCCGCTCTCGTCCACACCGACGATCTTGGCTATGTTCTTAACGAGTAACATTACAATTTCTCGGTTTGAAGGAATTTCACCGAAGCGTCGATCAACGTGTACATCACCTGATCGTTCTCGACGAACGGCACATGCTTACGGTAAGCTGCCAGCAGATCCTCGATGGGCTTCGAAGAACGCAGCGGACGGCGGAACTCGAGGGCCTGTGCCGCATTGAGCAGCTCGATAGCCAGCACACGCTCGGTGTTCAGCACCACACGGTAGAGCTTCGTGGCAGCGTTGGAACCCATGCTGACGTGGTCCTCCTGACCCTGCGACGAAGGAATCGAGTCGCACGAAGCGGGCCAGCAAAGACCCTTGCTCTGGCTCACGATCGAAGCGGCCGCATACTGCGGAATCATGAAACCGCTGTTCAGACCCGGCTTGGCCACCAGGAACGAGGGCAGCTCGCGTGCACCCGAAATCAGCTTGTAAATACGACGCTCGGAGATGTTGCCCAACTCCGCAACAGCAATAGCCAGGAAATCCATCGCCAGAGCGATCGGCTGTCCGTGGAAATTACCGGCCGAAACGATAATGTCCTTCTCGGGGAAGATCGTCGGGTTATCCGTAGGGCTGTTGATCTCGGTTTCGAGAACACCGCCTACATAGTCGATCGTATCTTTCGACGCACCGTGTACCTGGGGAATGCAACGGAACGAATAGGGATCCTGCACGTGCTTCTTCGGGCGGGCGATCAGCTCACTGCCCTCGAGCAGGCGACGGAAATTGCGAGCCGTAGTGAGCTGTCCCTTGTGGGCGCGGATCTCATGCACCTCGTCGATGAACGGGTTGATGCGGCCGTCGAATGCGTCGAGCGACATCGCGCCGATCAGGTCGGCCCACTCGCTCAAGCGACGAGCCTTGATAAGCGAATATACGCCGAAAGCCGACATGAACTGCGTACCGTTCAGCAGGGCGAGGCCCTCCTTCGATTGCAGCGAAATAGGCTTCCAGCCGAACTCCTTGAGGACTTCGTCCGAAGGACGCCGTGCACCCTTGTACTCCACTTCGCCGAGGCCCAGCAGCGGCAGGCACATGTTGGCCAGCGGAGCCAGGTCGCCCGAAGCGCCCAGCGATCCCTGCTGGAACACGACCGGCAGCACGTCGTTGTTGAAGAAATCGACCAGACGCTGTACGGTTTCGAGCTGCACGCCCGAATTGCCGTACGAAAGGGACTGGATCTTGAGCAGCAGCATCAGCTTCACGATCTCGGCAGGAACGCGCTCGCCCGTACCGCAGGCATGCGACATCACCAGGTTCTTCTGCAACTGCGAGAGCTGGTCCTTGTCGATCGAAATATTGCAGAGCGAACCGAAGCCGGTCGTAATACCGTAGATGGGCTCTTTCTGGGTTTCCATCTTGTTATCCAGGTATTCGCGACAACGCACGATGCGTTTTTTCGCATCTTCGCTCAAGTCGATTTTGATATTGTTTTCCAGAATTTCGCGGACACGATCGACCGTAAGATACTCCGCGCTGATATGATGAATCATCGTTGTATTTCTTATTAAAGGTTAATACTCAAAAATAAGTCGAATTGTTTTTCGGTGCTCTCGACGTCCGGCGTACAGGGAATCCCCTCCGCTTCAGCCAATCGAAAGCATTCTCTCCGTCCGGCAGCAACCGAACGGAGAGAAGACCGATCTATTATTTCACTTCGTCGATAGCCTTGCGAACCAGCTTGTCGTCCGCCAGGTTGGGAAGGGTCACCTTCAGGCCCGGGGTACGCTCCATCTCGCGTTTGATAGCGAACATCGCGCCCTCGTTGCGGGCCCAGCTGCGGCGTGCGATACCGTTGTTCACGTCCCAGAGAAGCATCTCCTTGATATGACGCGCGGAATCCTCCGATCCGTCGATCACCATACCGAAGCCGCCGTTGATTACCTCGCCCCAGCCTACGCCGCCGCCGTTGTGGATCGAAACCCAGGTAGCGCCGCGGAACGAGTCGCCGATAACGTTCTGCACAGCCATATCAGCCGTACGGTTCGAACCGTCGTAGATGTTCGAGGTTTCACGGTACGGAGAATCGGTACCCGACACGTCGTGGTGGTCACGACCCAATACGACAGGTGCGGAAATTTCGCCGCGTGCGATAGCGTCGTTGAACGCGAGCGCGATCTTGGTGCGGCCCTCGCTGTCGGCATACAGGATACGTGCCTGCGAACCTACGACCAGCTTGTTCTTGCCAGCCTCCTTGATCCAGTGGATATTGTCGTCGAGCTGTCCGGCGATCTCCTTCGGAGCGGTCTTGCGAATCTCTTCGAGCACTTCGGTAGCCAGACGGTCTGTAGTAGCCAGGTCTTCGGGTTTGCCCGACGTACATACCCAGCGGAAGGGACCGAAGCCGTAGTCGAAGAACATCGGCCCCATGATATCCTGCACATAGGAAGGATAGCGGAAACGACCGCCCTCGCCCATGATGTCGGCACCGGCACGCGAAGACTCCAACAGGAAGGCATTGCCGTAATCGAAGAAATACATACCCTTGGCGGTCAGCTTGTTGATCGCAGCCACCTGGCGGCGCAGCGACTCCTGAACACGCTTCTTGAACTCCTCGGGATCCTCTGCCATCATGCGGTTGGACTCTTCGTAGCTCAAGCCGACGGGATAGTAACCGCCTGCCCAGGGGTTGTGCAGCGACGTCTGGTCGGAACCCAGATCGACATTGACGTTCTCGGCAGCCAGACGCTCCCAAAGATCGACCACGTTGCCCTGGTAAGCCAGCGACACGGCCTCCTTGTTCTCCTGTGCCTTCTTCGCACGGGCCAGCAACTCGTCGAGCGAGGTGTACACCTCATCGACCCAGCCCTGCGAATGACGCGTATGCACCGCTTTGGGGTTGATCTCGGCCGTGATGCTCACCACACCGGAGATATTACCCGCCTTCGGCTGCGCACCCGACATACCGCCCAGACCGGCCGTCACGAAGAGCATGCCGCGAATGTCTTTCTTACCCTCGGTAAGACGTTTGCGGGCTGCGTTGAGCACCGTGATCGTCGTGCCGTGCACGATACCCTGCGGGCCAATATACATATAGGAGCCGGCGGTCATCTGACCGTACTGCGAAACGCCGAGCGCATTGAAACGCTCCCAATCGTCCGGTTTCGAATAGTTCGGAATCACCATACCGTTGGTTACGATCACGCGCGGAGCGTCGGGATGCGACGGGAACAGGCCCATCGGGTGTCCCGAATACATCACCAGCGTCTGATCGTCGGTCATCTGGGACAGATACTGCATCGTAAGCAGATACTGCGCCCAGTTCTGGAACACGGCACCGTTACCGCCGTAGGTAATCAGCTCGTGGGGATGCTGCGCCACAGCCTTGTCCAGGTTGTTCTGGATCATCACCATAATCGCAGCGGCCTGACGCGACTTGTGGGGATACTCCTCGATCGGACGGGCATACATCTCATAATCGGGACGGAAACGATACATATAGATACGACCGTACTTGTGCAACTCCTCGGCGAACTCGCGGGCCAACACTTCGTGGTGCTTGGCCGGGAAGTAGCGCAGGGCATTGCGGATGGCCAGCACGCGCTCCTCCTCGGTGAGTATCTCCTTACGCTTGGGCGCGTGGTTGATGGTGGGATCGTACGGTTTCGGTGCGGGCAGCACATCGGGGATACCCGCCTTGATCTGCTCCTGAAATTCCTTTACAGTCATTGTTTTATATGTATTAAATTATTTAATCTTGCTCTCGACGATTTCCAGAATCTCACGCTCGGCTTTCTCCGCATCGGCGACGATCCGGTTGGCCTGGCCGATCAGGTCATCGGCGACGGCACGGTCTTTCAGACCGGCGGCATTGATCTTCACGTTCAGACACGCACCCAGCACGGCGCTGCGGGCAGCCAGCGCTCCGACGCCGGCGTCGGTTACCGAATTGGGATTTCCCTGTTCGGCCATCGCCTTCACGATTTCGAACACCTTGAACGAGGTCTGCATCGTACGCAGAGGCACCTGCGTAGCGTAGAGCGTAGCCTCCTGCAATGCGGCGCTACGGGCAGCTTTCTCCTCGTCGGTACCCTTCGGCATCGAGAATACGTTCATGATCCGGTTGAACGCTTCGGTATCCTCATCGACCAGGTGCAGCAACTCGGTCATCAGCTTCTGGCCTTTGTCCGCCCAGTCGGAGAACTCCTCCCAACGTGCGTCCCAGCCGGGTTTGTGCGACGACAGGTTGGCGACCATCGTACCCAGGGCAGCGCCCAGCGCACCCATGTAAGCGGAAATCGAACCGCCGCCCGGAGCCGGGGACTCGCTGGCGGTCTCCTCTGCGAAGCCGGTGCAGGTCAGATCGACCAGTTTCTTCTTCTTATTGTCCGCTTCGATCAGGTATTCGATCACCTTCTCTTCCGGTTTGAACGGCTTCAACTCGTCCAGACCCATCGACTTGATGGCGATACGGATGATCTCCTCCTCGGAAATACCGGTCGAACGCTCCTGCTTCTTCAGGAAATAGCGGCCCGCCTCGATCAACGTGCGCTTCGGAATCAGGCCGACGATCTCGGTACCGGTCACACGCACACCGCGTGCGTTGGCGGCGCGGCAAACCTCGTCGAAAGCCACGTGGAGCGGCGTAACGGAAATATTGGTGATATTCATCGAAACCTGGGCGATCTGGTACTCGTCGATGAACCAGCCGATCGCCTTGGTAGCCTTCAGCGTACCGGGCTTCATGATGGTCTTGCCGTTCTCGTCCTTCAAGGGTTTGCCTACGGGCGAATTGCCTTCGCGTACCGGACGGCCCTTTTCGCGCACGTCGAACGCGATGGCGTTGGCGCGACGCGTCGAAGTGGTGTTCAGGTTGTAGTTCACGGCGATCAGGAAGTCGCGTGCACCTACGGCGGTGGCACCCGTGCGTGCTACGCCCTCGTCGAAGGGACGGTCGCCGAAATCGGGAGCTTTGCCTTCGTGATTCATCTTCTCGGGCAGCGCCTCGTACTCACCGGCACGACATACGGCCAGGTTGCGGCGCTCCGGCGTAAAGGCAGCCGCCTCGTAGCAATAGGTCGGCACATGCAACTCGTCGGCGATGCGCTTGGCCAACTGACGGGCCAGCTCGGCGCACTCCTCGAGCGTAATACCCGCGATCGGGATGAGCGGACATACGTCCGTGGCACCCATACGGGGATGCGCTCCCTTATGATTACGCATATCGATAACCTCGGCAGCTTTCTTGACGCCCTGGAAAGCCGCTTCCAGCACGGCTTCGGGTTCTCCGACGAAGGTAACCACCGTACGGTTGGTCGCTTCACCCGGATCGACGTCGAGCAACTTGACTCCGTCAACCGCCTCGATTGCGGAAGTAATCTGCTGAATAACAGCCTTGTTACGGCCCTCGCTAAAGTTGGGCACGCATTCAATAATACGTTTTTCCATGTATTTTAGAGTATGTTAAGAATTTGTATTCGCTTCAGAATTAGCCCGTAAAACAGACCTACAAATATACGAAATAAATAAATATCCCTCCAAAGAAAGTTACAAATCTTTTATCGAAACGGACTATACGGTTACAAACTATCACGTATTCCACGGCCGAATCTCACAATACGACACTTTTCGCAACGATAAAACGGGCCGGGATTCGATCCCGGCCCGCCGCAAACAAACTTTTCCGGACATTACCCGATCGTCACGACGATACCGCCCGAAAACCAGACGCCGGGCATCTCCAACCCGCCGAAATCAAAATAACGGGTATCGGTCATGTTCATCACGTCGAAATAGAGTTTCCACCCCTTCTTTTCCCACGACAGACGGCCGTCCAACAGGAAATAAGGCTTGAAGTCACGCACTTCGGTCATCATCTTGCCGTCGGGATCCAACATCAGGGAACCGTCCGCATTACGCAAATAATAGGTATAGCTGCCGTTGCGGTCATATACCGCACCGGTCAGCGTGAGCGAACAGTTGCGCAGGAAACGGAATTCGACCGTCGCCGCCGCTTTGTGCTTCATATAATCCAGCGCACTGGAAGTGATGACCCGATCGACTTTGCTCGTATGGATATAGCCGTATGAAACCGAAATCCGGTGCAGAAACCCGGTCGTCGTATAACCGCCCGAAACCTCCAGTCCATAGGTGTCGAGCTTGCTCTCCTGCTCGGAGTGCCACTTGCCCAGCTCCTCGCGCCAAACCCAGTCGATGATGTCGCGCCCCTGCCGGTAGTAAGTAAACAGCGAAGCATTCCACCCGCTGCGGGCGTAATCCGCCGCGAAACGATAGGTAATCGCATGTTCAGGCTTCAAATCCAGATTATTGAGCTGTGCAGGGGATGTGTAATAAAGATCGGTGAAGGTAGGCAGTCGCATCGACTGGGCCGCACCGACCTCGAGCCGCAGCCCACGCACCGGACGATAGCCTCCCGAAAGACTCCACAGGGCCGAAGTCCCATAAGGCGTGAAGCTCACCCCGGCCGAACCGGAAACGTCGAAACGCTCCCACTGTTTGACATGCCGCAGCCAGAGATTTCCCACGTGACGGTCCTTGGCATGGGTATATTTGCCGTGCGGAGTCGGAAGCGGCTCGCCGAGATTGGTGCTGTAAATGTGGTTGTAGGTGTAATCGCCTCCCAGGGAGGTCACACCGCCCTTCCACGTACAGTCGGCCCAGAACTCGGCTCCCGCATTGTCCGTATTGTGATGATTCATCGGCGTACCGCGCGTCCAGTCGTAACGGTCGAAATTCTTGCGGTAGCTGACCGACGAATTGAGCGTGAAACGCCCGACGGATTTCACCCATCGCAGCGAAGAGAGCACCGTCGAAGTATGCTCGAACTGATCGGGATTGTACGCGGCATAGAAACCGTTCGAACCGAACGACCGGTTCTGATAACCGGCCTGGAAATCGAAAAATCCGGCCTTTTCACTGTCGTAGTTCATCCGCAAGTAACCGTTGTAGTTCTCGAAATCGGTGTTGTGGATATACCCGTCGCTGCGACGGTACGACCCGGCGGCAAAAAGGGAAAAACGTCCCTTGGTCACGGCCCCCGAGAGATTGCCGTACGCATAGCCGTCGTCGCCGCCCGCCGCCTCGATGCGCAGATAGCGGGATTTGAGAGGCATCGTGCGGATATTCAGGGCCCCTGCATACGCACCGACGCCCGATACGCCGTCGATCAGATCGATTCCCGCGATGCAATCTATGTCGATCGGCAGCGAATGCGACTGATGACCCGTTCGGGCATCCGTAAAGTTAATACCGTTGAGCATGACCATCGTCTGGTCGAAGGAACCTCCCCGGATCATAATGTCCGCCTGCGTTCCCCTGCCGCTCCGTTCCCGAAGATCGATCGCAGGGCTCAAACGCAGCACAGACTCGAGGGTCTGGACCGGCGCCGAAGCACCCGCCTTTCGATCGAAAACGGAGGTGGACGACATCGTACTGCGCGTGGGGGTAGCTTTCACCCCCGTCACCTCGACCTTTTCGATCTCCAGCTCTCTGGCGATCGTAAGCGAATCGACGGTCTGCGCCTGCACGGGCGTCGTCGTGGACAGGAGAATGGTGGACATCGAAACAGAGAGGACTCCGATGGTAACCTGGCGCCGAAGGCTCGCGAAAGCGGCGTAACCCTTGCGACACCAGCGCCTGAAGCGCGGAGTACGCTTTGTTTGGATCTCTTTCATCCTGTAAAAATTAAAGTGATTAATAATATCGGCCTCGGTTCCTCTGTAGCGGAACTTCGGCCTGTCGGGGTGCAAAGATAATCCATTTGTCCGGACACACAAACGAAAAGGCCGGCCCTATGGCTGACCGGCCTCTCTTTTCCATTCTATTTTTTATTACCACTCTTTCACCTTTTCGGATGCCTTATCGACCAATTCCCTGGTCTTGTCGAGCACTTTGCCTGCCTGCTCCTTGGCCTGTCCTTTCAGTTGCTGCGCCTGCTGACGGGCGCTTTCCTTGACCTGGCCGGCTTTCGCTACGACCTGTTCTTTCACCTGACCGGCTTTCGCGGCCACATGCTCTTTCACATCCTGTACCGTATCGGACAGATCCGCCTTCAAACGCTCTTTGTCCGCATTCAATTTCTCATTCATACGAATAATTTTTTAGTCTATCTTTTTCTCTTTTTTATTGCCTACGGCAGCTACGATCCACAACAATACGATAGCACCGACTACCGAAGTGACGATACTGCCGATGGTTCCTACGGCGAAAAGTCCGAACAGCGAGAAGATCCAGCCGCCGAGCACCCCGCCGACGATGCCGACAACTAAATTGACGATCAGGCCGGACCCCCGCCCTTTCACGATCAGGTTGGCGAGCCATCCGGCAACCAAACCTATCAATAAATACCACAAGAAAAACATAATCGATAATTTTTTAAGTTCTTTCGATACTGCTTGTACAAAATCTCCGCCAAACCCGAAAAACGACCGGACTTTATCGCAACCGCCCCAACGCCACCTCCGGCCGGACAAAAATCAAGGGGCCGCTCCGCAAACCGAACGGAAGATCCGGGAAACAGCTCAGGAATCCGACAGACGGGCAAGCTCACCACATTTGACTACCTCTCGCCTCCGAAATACCCAAAACGGGTGATTGCCCGCCCGTTTCATCCCCCCTACTTTTGCAAACGAATAAAACCAAAAGCCCATGATTAAAAATATCTGCACTGTCATCCTATTATTATTGTCCGTCCTGCCCGCAGCGGGACAAAACCGGGTAAAGGTCAAAATCTCGGGCAATGTCATCACCGCAGACGGCGCTCCGGCCGAATACATCACGGTTTCGCTGAAAAATACGGTATTCGGCGGGATGTCCGACGGGGACGGCAATTTCGAATTTGCGGCTCCCCCGGGCGAATATACGATGGTCGTCCAATCCGTAACCGCCCACCGCAAGGAGTTTCCGGTCACCATCGAAACCGGTCGGGAAAACGTATTCCCGAACATCGAAGTCAAGGAAGATATCAACCAGTTGGAGGAGGTGGTCGTCACCGGACAGTTCTCGCCGCAATCCATGAAAAACTCCTTATATAAGGTACGGTCGGTAAACAGCGATCAGATCCGGCAAAAGGCACCCCTGGATGTACAGTCGCTTCTCAACACCGAAATCGGCATCCGCCTCTCGAACGACATGGCGCTCGGAGAAACGGACTTCGAGCTGATGGGTATGAGCGGCAACAATGTCAAAATCCTCATGGACGGCATTCCGATGATCGACCGCGGCTCGACCAAACAGAGCCTCAGCCAACTCGACGTAAACCGGATCGAACGGGTCGAAATCGTCGAAGGCCCGATGTCGGTAGTCTATGGCACGGATGCCCTTGCGGGAGTCATCAACATCATCACCAAAAAGGGACCGGGCTATTCCGAAGAAAGCACCTGGCGCGTGGGCGCCCGCATTCAGGAAGAAACGATGGGCAAGGAGTACCAGTTCTTCAACGGCGAAGGTCTTCACAACGAAAGCATCGATCTGGGGTTCAACCTTAAAAACGGACTCTACTTCAACGGCGGCTACACCCGCAACGACAACGGCGGCTGGCAGGGCGACCTGACCGGGCGCGAAAAGCGCTGGCATCCCAAAGATCAGTCGCTGGCCAACGGTATGATAGGGTTCCAGCGACGCAACCTGAACGTCTGGTACCGGCTGGATTTCCTCGACGAGAAAATCTTCGGTCCTCTGAACGGTACCGCCATCGAACCGGAGAAGGTTTCCGACAAGGACTATCTGACCAAACGATACACCCATCAGTTACAGGCAGACTGGAGACTGGACAACCGGTTGAGCGTCAATCTCGCCCTCTCCTACCAGGACTACAAGCGCCGCACGCAGACCACCTGGACAGACCTCTCGACCGGAGAGAAATGGCTCTCGGCCGAAGATGCCAGTCAGGATGTCACCCAGTACAAAGCCTGGATCGCACGGGCGACGGCAACCTGGAATATCGGCCCGAAGATCAGCCTTCAGCCCGGTTTGGAATACCAATGGACCGAAGGCAAGGGCGGACGCATCGACGGCACCCCCACGATCTCCGATCTGGCATTCTTCATCTCGGCCGAATACAAACCCTGGAGCTGGATGAGCGTACGCCCCGGCGTTCGGGCTTTCCTGATGGCCGACTACGAAACTCCTGTGGCCGTACCTTCGATTTTAACGAAGTTCGATCTGACACCCGATATGGACATCCGCCTCTCCTATGCCTACGGCTTCCGTACGCCGACCCTGCAGGAGCTCTACTTCTCGTTCCACAACGACAACCACGACATCGACGGCAACCCGGACCTGAAAGCCGAATATTCGAACAATGTCACGGGATCGTTCACCTACCGCATCCTGCATAACGCGCGGATCCGGCTCACCACCACGTTGAGCGGTTTCTACAACGTCTTCAAGGACAAGATCAGCCTGGCGCAGAACGTCGATATTCCCAACTACAACACCTACTACAACATCGGCCGCTACAAAACCCTGGGCGGGGCACTGGAAACCTCGCTGGCATGGGGCGGATTACGCGTGAACGTCAATGCTTCGCTGATCGGACGCTACAACAAATATGCCTCCGACGATAAAAGCCTGCCCCAGTTCCGCTATTCGCCCGAAGTGAGTACGACCATCAGTTACCATATCGCCAAGTCGGGAACGGACATCAGTTTCTTCTACAAATACACCGGCCAGCGCAAGGAGTACTATTACCACGAATACACGACCCCGGACAACAAGAAAGAGAGCGAAATTTACCTGAGGGGACTCCCCTCCTACCACTACGGGGACATCACCGTCACGCAGAAGCTGACCTCGTTCCTGAGCCTGAACGTAGGTGTCAAAAACCTCTTCAACCTGACCGACATACGCACGATCGTAGAATCCGCGAACGACACCCCTTCGGTCAGCTATCTCGGCTGCGGACGCAGCTACTTCATCGGACTGAACTTGATGCTGAACGGAAAATTCAAAAAATAACAAATTCAATATTAACTAATTAAAACCATTCTATGAAAAGATTACTTTACTTACTGTCAGCCTGTCTGATGACCTTCGGATTCTCGGCATGCAACGACGATGACGACAACCTGAAGTTGCAGGACATTTCGGTCGAATTCGCCGTATCGGAAGCCGGCATGGACGGCGAAACCGTCAGCCTCGGCCTGAAACTCAGCCGCGCTACGACCGAGAGCTTGGACGTAACGATGGAAATGACCTCTTCGGACGTATCCGACGCGGACATCACGACGACCCCGGCCATGACCGACGGCAAGATCACGGTCAATATTCCGGCCGGACAGTCCACGGGCACTTTCACCGTAGCCAAAGCGACGGGTAAAAACCCCGAGGGAACGGCGAAATTCCAGATTCTCTCCCTCTCGCTGACCGAAGGCTACAAGATCGGCACGACCAAGGAGATGACCCTCTCGTTCACTCCGATCGTCTCCACGGGCGGCACGATGACGCTCGAAGGGAAAGTCGGTGACCAGAACTACGCCAACATGGTCTATGTCGATCTGAGTAATAACAGCCAGATGCAGATCGACCGCAAGAGCTGGAACCTGGGCTTCTACTGCGGCGATGAGTTCCGCGTGGTACTCAACTCTTCATACGCAACGGTAGCGGCCGCTTCCGAGAAAACGGACTTCGCAGCCGTAACCCTCGAAGATGCGCAGAGCGCACCCAACATCGCCGCAGGCAGCATGTCCGAAGACTTCAAGGCGGAATGGATCGACGACGTCACGGGCGACCTGTCGAAGACCGCATTCGGCGAAATATCGGCTACGGATGCGAACAACAAGGTATTTTTCGTGGCCTCGGCCGACAACAAGACCAATACCGACGGTACGGAAAACCGGAGCCTCTGGTACAAAGTGAAAGTCACCCGCAGCGGCAACGGCTACAAGGTAGAGTACGGCAAGGTGGAAGATACGACCCCAAAAACCGTCGAAATCACGAAAGACCCGATTTACAGCTTCATCGGACTCTCGCTCGAAACCGGCGAACAGGTGCTCCAGCCCGCCAAGAGCAAATGGGACATCATGTGGGCCTACGCCGCCTCTTCGACCATGATGGCATCGGGACCGGTGATCTCGTTCACGCAGGATGTAATCACGATCAACAACCTGGGCGGCGCGGAAACAGCGATCGTCATGACGGACACCAAGTCATATGCCGACTTCAAACGTGCGGACGTGGCATCTGCGGAGTTCCAGACGGAAGCGAACACGATCGGCACCAACTGGCGCACCCCCGCGATGCCGGGCGTGGAGAATCCGGGTGTCAAGGCAGACCGTTTCTTCGTCATCAAGGACTGTGCGGAAAACTACTACAAGCTCCGGTTCCTCAAATTCGGTTCGGGCGACGACGGTGAGCGCGGACGTCCGCAACTGGAGTACGAGTTGCTGAAATAGACGAAATGATGCGATCGGATTGGCTGGCAGCACCGGAACTACGGGACTGCCGGCCAAACCACGCAAAAAGAGTCCGTTTTCAAGATACGGCCCGTCCGGTATGGATCCGGACGCCGGCAATCCTCAAGAATCTTAACAATTTACACTTCGAATAATGGCAAAAAACAAGAAATGGATCCTCGCGGCCGTCGCCGTACTCGCAGTGGTCCTGTGCTGCTGGGCGGCGTGGAGCAAATGGGCATCCACGACCCGGATCGGACTGGTGAACTTCCAGAACTATCAGACGGCCAGCCTCGTCAAATCCAACGAAGACAACTTCATCGAATACGAAGAAATACCGCTCGACCGGCTCGACCGGCTCGGACGTTACGACCTGGTGCTGGGATTCGGCATGGGTCTGAAAATCACTGAAGAGCAGCGAGCGCAGATCCTCGCGGCAGCCGACGAAGGCACCCCTATCTACATTTACGCCGCGACCAACCCGGAGAACGACATCTGTAGCCTCGACAGCCTCACCAAGGCCGGAATCTCGGCCTACATCGGCAACGGCAACAAGCGGAATTACCGGAATATGGCCCGCTACGTCCGCCAGCATATCGACGCGAAGCGCCTCTTCGTCACACCGGCTGAAGAAGCTGTCGAGAGCGCTTCGGACGTGCTCTACCACTTGGACGAAGACCTTTCATTCAAGACGGTGGCAGATTATGAGAAATACCTCCGGGAACAGGGAATTTATCGGGAGAAAGCCCCTAAAATCGCAATCGTAGGCGGTCTGAACGACCCCTTCAGCGGCAACCGGGCCAACATCGACAGCCTGATCGTATCGCTGCAAAACGCAGGAATGAACGTCTATCCCGTTTCGTCGTACCGCCAGCGTTTGGCGTTCCTGCGGGAAATCGGCCCCGACGCGGTCATCCACTTCGCGCATGGGCGCATGGTCATGGGCCAGGCCGACGCAGCCGTGGAGTGGCTGAAGGAGCGGAACATCCCGATCTTCTCGCCGCTCTCCATGCTGGAAACGCAGGAGGAGTGGGAAAGCGACCCGATGGGGATGTTCGGGGGATTCATGTCCCAGAGTATCGTCGTACCCGAACTGGACGGCGCGATCTACCCCTACGTGCTGAACGATCAGGAACTGGACGAAGAGGGAATCTACCTCTTCAAGGCCATTCCCGAACGGCTGAAGAATTTCACCCGGATCATCGGCAACTTCATCTCGCTGAAACGGAAGCCGAATGCTGAAAAGAAAGTAGCGATCTACTACTTCAAAGGCGCCGGACAATCCTCGCTGACGGCCCAGGGACTGGAAACGGTGCCGTCGCTCTATAATCTTCTGAAACGGCTCAAGGCCGAAGGCTACACGGTGAAAAACCTGCCTGCGACCGAAAAAGAGTTCGAAAAGCTGCTGATGACGCAGGGTGCCGTATTGAGCACCTATGCCGAAGGAGCTTTCGACGACTTCCTGAAAAACGGCCGTCCGGCACTGGTCGGAAAGTCGGAATACGAATCCTGGGTGCAAGACGCCCTGCCCGAAGAGCTCTATGCCGACGTCGTGCAACTGTACGGCGAAGCGCCGGGCCGCTATATGAGTACGGTCCGGGAGGGCGAGCCGTGCCTGGCCGTAGCCCGCATCGATCTGGGCAACGTCGTGCTGCTGCCGCAGCCCATGGCTGCGGTCGGCGACGACGCTTTCGCCATCGTACACGGCGCCAAAACCGCTCCGCCCCACCCCTACATCGGCGCCTACCTCTGGGCGCAATACGGCTTCGGAGCCGACGCGATGATTCACTTCGGCACACACGGCAGCCTGGAGTTCACGCCCCGGAAACAGGTGGCGCTCTGCCGCTACGACTGGCCCGACCGTCTGGTGGGCACCATTCCCCACTTCTATTACTACACCATCGGCAACGTCGGCGAAAGCATGATGGCCAAACGCCGCTCGTACGCTACGACGATCTCCTACCTGACCCCGCCGTTCACGGAGAGCAAGACCCGGGGACAGTACAAGGAGCTGATGAACAAAATCGAAGCGTACTACAAGACCGACGAGGCCCGCCAGCCGGAGGTATCGATCGCCGTGAAAAAGATCGCCGTGAAGATGGGCCTGCACCGCGACCTGCGGCTGGACAGCCTGCTCACGCAGCCCTACACTGCCGAGGAGATCGCCCGCATCGAAAACTTCGCCGAGGAGATCGCCAACGAAAAGATGACCGGGCAGCTCTATACGACCGGCGTTCCCTACTCGCCGGAGAAGATCCGTTCGTCGGTAATGGCCATGAGCGCCGACCCGATCGCATACAGCGTAGCGGCCCTCGACCGCCAGCGCGGAAAGGTAACCGACACGCAGCTCAAGAGTCAGGCATTCTTCACGCAGCACTATCTGGAGCCGGCCAAACAACTGGTCCGCCAGGTACTCGGCGGACAGAAAGCCGACGACGCACTGGTCTGCCGCGTAGCGGGAATCACCCCGGAGAAGCTCGCCGAAGCGCACACGATCCTCACTCCGCCCCGGCGAGGTATGATGATGGGCCGCGCAGCTACTCCTACGGAATATACGGCCGATCAAAAACGCGAAGCGCAGGCCATCGCCGAAGTGGAGCGTACCGTGACGAATATCCAGAACTACAAACGGGCGCTGGAGGAGAGTCCGGAAATGGAGATGCGCTCGATTCTGAACGCTCTGGCGGGCGGATACGTCGCACCAACTTCGGGCGGCGATGCCGTGGCCAATCCGCAGGCGGTGCCTACGGGCCGCAACCTTTATGCTGTGAACGCAGAGACCACCCCGTCCGAACAGGCCTGGGCCAAGGGCAAGGAGCTGGCGGAGAATACGCTCGCACAATACAAGAAAACGCACGGCGACTATCCGCGCAAAGTCAGCTACACCTTCTGGAGTAGTGAATTTATCGAGAGCGAAGGTGCGACGATCGCCCAGGTGCTCTACATGCTGGGCGTAGAGCCGGTACGCGACGCCTACGGCCGCGTGTCCGACCTGCGGCTGATCCCTTCCGAGCAGTTGGGCCGGCCCCGCGTGGACGTAATCGTGCAGACCTCGGGGCAGTTCCGCGACCTGGCGGCATCTCGCCTGGCACTGATTTCGCGGGCCGTCGAGATGGCGGCGGCAGCGACCGACGACCGGTACGGCAACCGCGTGGCGGAAAGCACGGTGGAGACCGAACGCCTGCTAGTCGAGCAGGGCGTATCCCCGAAAGACGCGCGTGAAATGTCCACGCAGCGGGTATTCGGAGGTGTGAACGGCATGTACGGAACCGGCATCCAGGACATGATCACCAGCGGCGACAAGTGGACCGACGAACAGGAGATCGCCGACGCCTACATCAACAACATGGGCGCCGTGTACGGCAGCGACGAAGAGTGGGGAGAGATGAAGGCCGGACTGCTGCGGGCCGTGCTCCACAACACGGACGCCGTCGTACAGCCCCGTCAGAGCAACACCTGGGGCGCGTTGAGCCTCGATCACGTCTATGAGTTCATGGGCGGGATGAACCTGGCCGTGCGCAATGTCACGGGCAAGGACCCCGACGCCTATTTCGCCGACTACCGCAACCGCAACAACGTCAAAATGCAGGAGCTCAAGGAGGCTATCGGCGTGGAATCCCGCGCCACGATCTTCAATCCGGAATACGTCAAGGAGGTGATGAAGGGCGGCGCATCGAGCGCATCGCAGATCACCGAGGTCGTGACCAACACCTACGGATGGAACGTCACCAAACCCGATGTCATCGACAAGGAGATGTGGGACCGGATCTACGACGTGTATGTCCAGGACAGCTACGGCCTGGGAACCGAACAGTTCTTCCGTCAGCAGAATCCGGCAGCCCTGCAGGAAATCACGGCCGTAATGCTGGAAACTGCCCGCAAGGGAATGTGGAAAGCCTCGGAGCAACAGCTCAACACACTGGCGAGCCTGCACACGGAGCTGGTCGAAGAGTTCGGCTCGACAGGCAGCGGATTCTCGGGCGGCAACGCCAAATTGCAGGAGTTCATCGCCGGACGGGTCGCTCCGCAGCATGCGGCGGCCTACAAACAGCAGATCCAGACCATGAAGACCGTACAAAGCCCGGATAACAAGAACGGGATGGTACTCAAGAAAGACGAAGTGTCCAGCGGTGAACAAGGTCGGAAAAACGCCCTGAACGGCGTATGGATCGCCGGCGGAGTACTGGTGTTGTTCGTCGTCCTGCTGCTGGTGCTCCGCAAAAAGAGAAAAGACAACTAATACGATACTATGCAACTAATCATCAGCGTACTCATCCTGTTCATCCTCATCAACTGCGTGCTCAAACTCAGTTTCTGGAGGATCTGGCAGGCCGCTCTGTTCGGAGCGGTGTGCGGCGCCTTCGTCATCGCGACCTACCCGTACGCCATTCTGCAATCGAAGACACAGTTGGCCGACTACCTGCAAAACACGACGGCTCTGCAAAATATGGCCGTTATCATCACGCTCGAATCGGTCGTCTGCTTCGCCTACTGCATCGCCGTGCTGCGGGGTTGGTTCGGACAACAGGAACGGTGGTGGGTGAAACCCCTGAAGTGGTACCCCAGCCTACTCGTCTTCCCCGTGCTGTTCTACCTGCAGACCGAATTGGTGTTCAGTTTTCCCGGAACGTCGTTCTCGGCGATCTCCTATGCGTTCGCCGCAGCCGTCGTCGTGCTGTTCCCGCTGCTCTGCCACCTTTTCCGGCTCCTGCTGCCGGAAAAGGAGATGCGGCTGGAGACGCACTTTCTGGTGAGTCTCTTCGTCTGCATCATCGGCCTGCTGACCACCGTCAACGGCAATGTAACCTATCCGGCGGTCGATGAGCCGACGAACTGGCGGGCACTGGGATTCGCCTTCGGACTGTTCCTGGTTCTCTTCGTGCTTGGGGCGCTCTGGAACCGCATCAAATGGATCGTCCTGCAAAAGCGAAACGCCCGCAAAAAACATTCGGCACAACCCCGAACCGTCATAAATTCCAAGAAATCGTAAAACAAATAAACTTATATGGAAACCATTTCACAAGTACTTTTCTGGGTGGCCAACAGCCTGCTTATCCCGGATATTCTGCTGCTGTTGCTGCTGTTCATCCGCGCCCTGCTGCTCGTGGGCGGCATCTACAACCAGTACATGGCCAAACGCAAGAACGACAAGCGACTGAACGACCTGATCAAAAACCTGACACCGGACAAGGTGGACGACCTGCGCAAAGCGCTGCCCGCGAAAGACAACTCGCTCTACATCCGCTACCTGCGCGACCTGCTGACCAACCCGGCCAGCCAGGATTACGCAGACTACCTGATCTCGAATTTCGAGAACGACGCCGAGAAGGACGTCATCCTGTCCAAACTCCTCACAAAGATCGGCCCCGTACTGGGTCTGATCGGCACGCTGATCGCCATGAGCCCGGCGCTCGTGGGACTCTCGACGGGCGACATCGCAGGTATGTCCTACAATATGCAGGTCGTATTCGCCACGACGGTCGTGGGCCTCGTGATCAGCGGCGTGGGCCTGGTATCCCTGCAATTCAAGCAGCGCTGGTATGCCAAGGATGTCAATAACCTGGACTACGTATCACGGAAACTGATCGAAAAAAACACGGAAGCATGAAACCGACCCGCAGAAAAAGCAAGTTCGCCGTACAGGAAGACTCCGATCCGCTGAGCGTGGTGGTCAATCTGTTCGACGTGGCGATGGTCTTCGCCGTAGCGCTGATGGTCGCTATGGTAATGCATATGAACATGACCGAAGTATTCACGCAGGAAGACTTCACCGTAGTGAAGAACCCCGGCAAGGAAAATATGGAGATCATCATGAAGGAGGGCAACAAGATCAACAAATACACCCCCTCCGAACAGCAGGGTTCCGGTGCGAAAGGCAAGCGCGTCGGCATCGCCTACGAACTGGAAAACGGAGAAATCATTTATGTACCAGAACAATAAACAGAACGGAAAATGAAAAAGATCCTCGTATCGTTGATCTGCTGCCTGACCGCAACGCTCGGTTGGGCACAGGAGAAAAATGCCTACACGCTGTTCGACGCCCAAGGCAATCGGGTCGATTACACGCAGATGATGGACGTGCTCGAACGGCAGGATGTCGTATTCATCGGCGAAATCCACAACTGCCCCATCGCCCACTGGATGGAATACGAAATCGTCAAAGACCTTTACGACCGGCACGGCGACCGGCTGATGATCGGCGCCGAAATGTTCGAGCGGGACAATCAGTTGATCCTCGACGAATACCTGGCCGGAATGATTACCCCCGAACGGTTCAACGCCGAAGCCAAGCTCTGGCCCAACTACAAGACCGACTACTCTCCGATCGTCGAATTCGCCAAAGAGCACAAGATTCCCTTCGTCGCCACGAACGTAGCACGCCGCTACGCCAACATGGTCGCCAAAGGCGGATTCGAAGCGCTGGACGGGCTTTCGGACGAGGCGAAACGGTATATCGCACCGCTGCCCCTGAATTACGTGCCCAACAAGAGCGTGGATGAATATTTCGGGGCCATGAAGATGCCGGGGATGAAACAGAGCGCCGCAGAAAACCTTTCGAAGGCACAAGCGGTCAAAGACGCTACGATGGCCTGGTCGATCGCCGAACGGATGCAGTCGAAACTCGTCCACATGAACGGCAACTTCCACTCGACGGACCACTGCGGCATCATTACCTACCTCAATCAGTACCGTCCCGGTCTGAAGATCGGCACGGTGGAGGTCATCCGGCAGGAAAATACCGACAAGCTCGATCCCGAAGCACTCGGTAAGGCCGATTTCTTCATCTGCGTACCCAAAGACATGACCTCGACGTTCTGATCGCAGACAAACGAAAAAAGAGGGGATACGGAAAATCGTCCCCTCTTTTTTTGTCACGCCGGCCTTTTCGGATCGTCCGGACGCTATTTTATGCGAACAAGGCTTCCGTTTTGGCGATCACCTCCTCCGGGTCGGGATCGATCGGGAAAACATGATCGGGCTTCAGGTACCACAGCGTTTTATCCTCCTTGAAATGGAGTTCGCCGCCGCCCGTAATATTCAACATCACCACGGCATCTTTGGCGATCTTGCCCTCTTCTACGGCCTTGATGAGCGATGCGGTGGCGATGCCGGCCGCCGAATAGATATCGACGCCTTCCAACTCGAGGAACAGACGCCGCGCTTTGCGGGCGTGGGCATTGGTCAGCGCGAACATCTCGCCGTCGGTGACTTTCAGCGCATCGTAAAGACCGCCGGCAATACTATAAGGCGGTTTGCGGTTCGACAGCACCTTGGCGTCAATGATCTCCACATCGCGGCGGGCTTTGTCGTCGTCGTAATGGAGCATGTCGCGCGAATCCTCCCGCCAGGCGTTATACATCGGCACGAACGGCGCGTTCTGCGAAACCATCAGCTTCATCAGGTGATTGCCGAAACGGCCGTCCTCGATAAGGCGCATATTGGCTTCCCATGCGGCAATGGCACCCGTACCGCTGCCGACGGCCTGGAAATAGTAGTCGGGGATCCGACCGATAGTCGTCGCTGCCGACAGTACGGTAGTCGCCATACCGTCGCGGCGTGCCACGTTCTTCGCACCGCCCTCGGCATAAAACTTATCGCTCTTGAGTGCCAAGTTGCTCAAATGGATCGCATCGAAATAATCTCCGCCCTTCTCCGAACAGATCAGTTTCACGCAAGGATCCAACGGTCCGTCGAACCACAGGGCATCGAGGTTGTCGGCAGGCACCGACAAGAGCAGCGGAATCCGGTTGTCGGAGCAGACCTTGGCGAAGGCGCGGGCCGTATTGCCGGCCGACGCCACGACAAGCACCCGCTTCTCGTTCTCGTCGATACGGGCACAGACGCTGTAAGCCTCCGTTTCCTTGAACGAACAGGTAGTCATGTGCGCCCCGATAGCCGGGTAATAGCCGTTGAAGGTAATGTAGAGATTTTCCAGCCCGAGGTGCGCAGCCAACCCTTTACTTTTGTAGGTCACCGGAGCCTTCGAGTTTTCCAGCATTCGCCGAACAGGCAGCCAGTCGGCGAACTTGTAAAACCCGTATTCATCGGATTTGAGTTCGAGCTGCTTTTTTGCATAACGAGTACGGATCAACGAAGGACACTTGCACTGGGCATCGTCCAGCGTCCACCCTTCGTCCGGAAACTCCCGGCCGGTAGCGACACACTCCAGCGTGTAGGAAGTAGGGGTAAAATCTTTCATCTATTGCGGTTTAATGATTACGACATACGGGACTTGAAATCCTCGTAGCCGAATTCTCTGATTATTTCTATTGCTCCGTCGCGGCGCACGATGGCGATCGCAGGATGCGCCACGCCGTTGAACATCGTGGTCTTGACCATCGTATAGTGAATCATATCCTCGAACACGATGCGATCGCCGACCCGCAGATCGCGGTCGAAGATCCAATCCCCGTAGTAATCCCCGGCCAGACAACTGTTGCCGCCCATACGCCAACCCTTCTCTCCCGGTTCCGGATCGCGGGCCCCCAGGATCGCCGGTTTATAGGGCATCTCCAGGCAGTCGGGCATGTGGCAGGCGAACGACACGTCGAGCATCGCCGTACGCACGCCGCCGTTCTCAACGATGTCCTCCACGGTCGAAACCAGGTAACCCGTCCGCCAAGTGAAGGCGCTGCCGGGCTCCAGGATCAAGCGCAGGTTCGGATATTTCGCCTTGAACTCCTGCAAAATGCGGATCAGCTCGTCGCAATCGTAATCCTTGTGGGTCATAAGGTGTCCGCCGCCCATATTGAGCCATTTGATCCGGTCGAGGAAACGACCGAAACGCTTTTCGACGGCATCGAGCGCCAAGCGCAAATGTTCGGGGCGGGACTCGCACAGCACGTGGAAATGCAATCCTTCCACCCCGGCGGGCAGCTCCTTCAGCTCCCCGGCAGGAATACCCAGCCGCGAACCGGGCACGCAAGGGTTATAGAGATCGGTTTCTACCGGCGAATAGCCGGGGTTGATCCGCAGGCCGCACGAAATACCGCGCAGCAGGGCCATCTGTCCGAACCGTTCGAACTGCGCAACGGAATTGAAGGTGATGTGATCGCTGCAATCGAGAATCTCTTCGATATTCCGGTCGGTATATACCGGAGCGTACGTATGCGCCGGACGGCCGAACTCCTCGAAAACCAGCCTCGCCTCGGCCAGCGACGAAGCGGTGGCTCCGTCGGAATGTTGCGCAAGCTCCGGGAAAATACTCCACATGGCACAGGCCTTCAAAGCGACGATCACTTCGGCACCGCTCTCCCGGCGAACGCGGTCGATGACCGCCAAATTCCGATCGAGCAACTGCTCATCCAGCACAAAGCAGGGAGAAGGTAATTTTTGAAAATCGATCATGGATTTCCGATGCTGTTTCAAATTCACGCAAAAATAGAAAAAACCTCCCAACCGGGATTCAAAAATCCCGGCTATTTGGAATAAATAAGTATTTATACCTACCTCTTTTCACACCAATACAGACCGATAAAAAAGTCCGGACGGTACATACCATCCGGACTTTCAAACCAATTATCGAAACCCGATCAGACTTCCAGATCGACGTCGAATTTCTCGACCCAGGGCAATCCCTGCGGTCCCAGTTCGGCCAGGAACGGATCAGGATCGAACTCCTCGACGTTGAACACGCCCGCACCGCGCCAAAGCCCCTTGGCCCACATCGAAGCGCCCAGCGCCGCCGGAACGCCCGTAGTAAAGCTCACGGCCTGCGTACCGGTCTCCTGGAACGCCTTCTCGTGATCGCAGTTGTTGTAAATATAATACGTACGCTCCTTGCCGTCCTTGATACCCCGGATGCGGCAGCCGATCGAAGTCTGGCCGTGATAGTTCGCACCCAGCGACTTGGGATCGGGCAGCACGGCCTTCAGGAACTGAATCGGCACGATCTCCACACCGTTGTAAATGATCGGATCGATACGGGCCATGCCGATATTCTGAATCACGCGCAGGTGGGTCAGGTACTCCTGTCCGAAAGTCATCCAGAAGCGGGCTCGCTTGATCGTCGGATAGTTCTTTACCAGCGACTCCAGCTCCTCGTGGTAGATCACATAAGATTCGCGCTCGCCGATTTCAGGATAATGAAGCGGCTTGTGTATCTCGTGCGGTTCGGTCACCACCCACTTGCCGTTCTCGTAGTAACGGCCTTTTTGAGTCACTTCGCGGATATTGATTTCCGGATTGAAATTCGTGGCGAAAGCCATGCCGTGATTACCGGCGTTGCAATCCACGATATCGAGGTAGTGAATCTCGTCGAAATGGTGTTTAGCGGCATAGGCGGTGAAAATAGCTGTCACTCCCGGATCGAAGCCGCAGCCCAGGATGGCCGTCAGCCCCTTCTCCTTGAAGCGCTCCTGATAGGCCCACTGCCACGAATACTCGAAATGCGCCTCGTCCTTGGGTTCGTAATTGGCTGTATCGAGGTAGTTCACCCCGCACTCCAGGCAGGCGTCCATGATGGTCAGATCCTGGTACGGCAGCGCCACGTTCACTACGATATCGGGCTTGAAAGCCCGAAACAACTCGCACAAATCGGCTACATTGTCGGCATCGACCTGCGCAGTCTTCACCCGGTCCCCGCCGATTGCCGCAGCAATGGCATCACACTTCGCTTTTGTTCGGCTGGCCAGCATCACGTCCGAAAAAATCGGATTGGCAGCAATTTTCTGCGCCACGACGGTACCTACGCCTCCTGCGCCGATAATCAGAGCTTTACACATAAAATTTATCTTGTTTTAAGATTTACGATAATCAATATTCTGTACAAAAATATCGTTTTATTTTGGCAAAACAAAAATTTTCTATACATTTGCACCACCAAAACGGATAACTCCGGATTGGCGCGGATGATTCCGTAGCTCAGCTGGTAGAGCACAACACTTTTAATGTTGGGGTCCTGGGTTCGAGCCCCAGCGGGATCACGGAAAGGCAGCCGATAATCGATCGATTATCGGCTGCCTTTGTCTTTACCCTATCCTATCGAAATCTGCAGCCGAAAAAATCAGGCATTTTTCTTTTTCCGATTTTAATTCATTTTTACAAAGTCTGCATTTTGTTCAAAACAACGGTCAAAATGCAATTTCGCGTCATACCTCGATATTTTTATTGCTCCGCAACTCCGTCCATCGTAAATATATATTCAAATAAGATATAGAAAAAGTTCAATATCACACAAATAAAATTACCATTCTTCGATTTCGCAACTATTTTATCCGAAAATTATTTGTCTGATTCCCGGTAAAATGCTTATTTTTAATTAAGAAACATTCAACGACTATGAAAAGATTCGTTTTATTATTTTTCGCTTTGCTCGGTTATTCGCTACATGCGACGGGTCAGGAACAACGTATTGCGGGATTCATCTATGCCACCGATCCGACGGAGGCAATACCTTTCGCTTCATTGTGGCTGTACGATCCGGCGACCGGAGAACCCGAATACGGGACGCTTACATCTGTCAACGGTTATTACGAGTTAGACGCCATTGCCACCAACCGGACCTACCGGCTCGAAATATCGGGTCCGGGTATCCAGCCGCAGACCCGGCAAATCGAGATAGCTTATGTGCCCGGCATAGAAGGACGGCGCTACTTTCATTTCCCTGTCATCCGCAGCCAGAAGGATCTCGCTACCGTACAGCCCGTGGAAACGTACCTTCCCAAACAGATTGCCCCCGATGCCCGGACGATCGAGGATCTTTACAGCCATATTCCGGGCATAACCTACGAAGATGGTTATCTGATCGACGAAAACGGTGGTACGGTATGTCTTATGTTCAACGGACTTATCCCAACAAATCCGATGGAATACGAGACACTCATGAATGCATCGACTGCTCTCAACGTAACACGTATCGAATATTATCGGTTCGATTATGCGGAAACTCCCTATTATGACAGCGCCCTGAATTTCGTATTGAATCTGACGATCAACGTTCCTGATATTTCCGACCCCAATTGGGGGTTATAACTTTTTCCGCCCCGTCTTCACTCTATTTTATATTCTTTTCAAACTCCGCAACTATGAGACACCCCCGACTTATCCCCGTTCTTCTTCTGATCATCATAACGAGCCTGGCGACACCGCTCCAGGCGCAAATCGTCCTGAAAGGTAAAATTACCACCGAGAAAAACGAACCGGTCGCCTTCGCCCCGGTCATTCTCCAGCAACTGCCGGATACGACCCGCTACACGGAAGGCGTGATAACCGATATGGCCGGCAATTACCGGTTCGGAAAACACCGTGCGGGCCGCTACCTGCTATCGGTTCGGACAATCGGGTACAAGACTCTTTACGATACGGTGCTTCTTCGCAAACCTTCGATAGGCATGACGGAGGTCGTCCGGGATTACGTCCTGTCCGAAGATGTCGCAGAGATCGATGCGGTGGTCGTCACGGCCAACAACACAGCCAGCTATTTCGACCGGACGGTATATACCATCACCAATGAAGACCGGAAGGCGGCGGTCACGAGTCTCGATCTGACCAACAAGATTCCGCAGATCAGAATCAACCGCCAGACCAATCAAATCACCGCGTCCGATGGCAGTGTGACGGTCTTGGTAAACGGTATCGCCTCTTCGGAACAGGAATTGACGACTCTGCGGCCCGAAGATGTCCGAAAGATCGAATACTACGATCTGCCGCCCATCAAATTCGGCCTCAGCAACGGCAATAAAGTCATCAACATTATCACGAAAATTCGGGAAGACGGAATATACGGAAGTGTGGAGCTGAACCAACATCTGACTTCGCCCTGGTTGAACGATAGTTTTTTCCTGCAATACAACCGGGGACGGCATCAGTTGGCATTTACTGCAAACATAGGCTACGGATCATGGGATGATCAATATGCCTCGGATGAAATGGAATATACGCTCGACGGGGTGGATTTCCGGCAGGAGGAAGAACGGCAGAGTGAAAACAACTTCTTAAGTCCTCAATTTAGTCTCAAATACACGAATCAACTCCCCGGAAAATATGTATTTCAAGCCCGCTTTTTCCCAAGTTATGATAAGCATTCTCAACAGACCGATTCCCGGCTTGCCTTTATTCAGGATGGCATAGGTTCGGACCGTTACGGAGTGAAGGAAAGCGAGTCCCACTCATTCAATCCGACGCTCGACCTGTACTTCTGGAGGCAATTCCGCAACCGGCATGAACTAATGATAACACTTCGAGGCGATTACATAAATTCTGTTTCCGATACCTATAAGAACCAATACGCATTATCGGACGATACGCCTGTATTTGAAGATTTTCTTAATATGGACGGAGACGGCTATCAGATGAACGGCCAAGCTCTCTATACCAAGACTTTCGACAAGCTGACGCTTTCATTCGGAGATTATTTTTACTATGATATTAGCAAATATCGAATAGACAACACGTCGGGCTATTCCCGGGAAACTAACAGCATTCTGAAAAATTATTTTGCCGGAGAGATCACCGGAAAGATCGGGCCTCGGTTTACTTATCGTTTTTCTTTGGGAGTAACAGGGACACGAACAAAAACAAACGACAACGATATTTGGCAATGGGTCTTTGCGCCTCGGGTAGATATCGGTTATCGTATTTCACCCTCTTTTATGCTGAAAGCCGGATTCGTCCAAGCCAATATGCAGCCAGGACTGGGACAACTCAGCGAAGCCACTTCGTTTTATAATCAAAATATTATCGTACACGGGAATCCCGAGCTGGTCGGCGGCCGTGCGAACCAGACGACTTTCAATGTCGTATATCATAACAAATGGCTCAATATAAATGTTTCATACAGCTACTTATATTACAAGAATCCAATCGACTACTATTATCAGTATGAACAGCCGTATATCGCATACTCACCGATTAATGACAACTGGGCAGATGTGCACTCCGTACATTATGATTTGAGACTCAGCCCATTCAAAAACGACTTGCTGGCATTGAAATTAGGCGGAGGATTCAGTTATACAAAAGTCGATTCGAAAGTATTGGGGAGGGTGACTCATTTTCAGGCTCCGATGTACTATGAGCTGACTTTCAACTACAAAAACTTTTCCGCATATTATCAGGGTGCGATACCTTGTAAAGGATTGTCTATTCCGATGATATACGACAGTGAATTATCCTCTGCGATAGGTGTGAGATATAAATACAAAGACTGGGCATTTCAACTCTCCTGCGACAATTTCCTCACCAATCCGGAAAGCCATTACCATTCCATCGAGAACAGTATCGTCAGAACACAAGGGACTTCTTATGTAAAAAATGCCTGGAACAGAGTAATGTTGAAAATCAACTTCCGTTTCGGAAAAGGTAAACAGTACCAGGAACCTGTACGGAAAACCGTCGAGGAGGGACTATAGAAATTTTGTGGCTACAATATTGGCCTAATTTGTTATTGCCCAGGCATCCGTCTCATACAGCCCGACAAATTATCGCGACAAAAACAGAACTCTCCGACTACCAGAATCACCATCTTTGAACATATTCTAGATAGAATGCACCTCAGAAAACCGGGAACAAGTTCCCGGTTTCTCCTGGCTTTCAATATATTTGCAAGAGCGAAACCGAATCGAACACCTTATGTTTACTGCCAGAAAAGCCTCCGTCGAAGATTGCGGACTGATACGCGAAATGGCCTGCGTCGCATTTCCCGACACCTATAAAACCATCCTTTCGCCCGAACAGTTGGACTACATGATGGAGTGGATGTACTCCCCCGAAAACCTCCGGCGGCAGATGGCCGAAGGGCACGTATATTACATCGCCTACAAGGACGGCACTCCCTGCGGCTATCTCTCTGTCCAGCCCGAAGCAGACGACCTCTACATCCTGCAAAAAATCTACATCCTGCCCCGATTCCAGGGTGTGCACGCGGGGAGCTTCCTCTTCCGCAAGGCTATCGAACACATCAAACAGCTCCACCCGGCTCCCTGCCGGATGGAGCTCCACGTAAATCGCCATAACAAAGCCGTAAAATTCTACGAACGGATGGGTATGCGCAAATTGCGCGAAGGCGATTTCGAAATCGGAGGCGGATTCTACATGAACGACTATATCATGGGGCTGGAAATCTGATCGGATTCCGGCCCGAATACGAAACGACGATGCCGATGATTTTTCGATCATCGGCATCGCTTTTCCATTACGGGAAACGCCGCCTCCCTACGAATTCACCTTGGCGTGGTCTGCCAGGAACTGCGCCAAACCGATGTCGGTCAGCGGGTGTTTCAGCAAACCCTTGATCGCCGCAAGCGGGCAGGTCGCCACGTCGGCCCCCGCCTCGACACACTGGACGATGTGCTGCGTATGCCGAATCGAAGCCGCCAGCACCTGCGTATCATAACCGTAGTAACGATACATACGCACGATCTCGGCGACGAGAGCCACCCCGTTCTCGCAAATATCGTCCAGACGGCCTACGAACGGCGACACATACGTCGCACCGGCCTTGGCTGCCAGCAGAGCCTGACCGACGGAAAAGACCAGCGTGCAGTTGGTGCGGATATTCTTGCCCGCGAAATACTTCACGGCACGAATACCGTCGGCCGTACACGGGAGTTTGACCACGATATTCTTGTGCAAGGCCGCCAACGCTTCCCCTTCGCGGACCATACCGTCGAAATCGGTGGCGATCACCTCGGCGCTCACATCGCCATCGACGATGGAGCAGATTTCGAGGTAATGGCGACGGCAGGCCTCCTCACCGCGAATGTTCTCCTTGGCCATCAGCGAAGGATTGGTCGTCACCCCGTCAAGCACACCCATTTCGTTAGCTTCCCGGATCTGGGCCAAGTTAGCTGTATCGATAAAAAATTTCATAGTGGGAAATATTTAAGTAACATGAAAAAGCAAACCAATGAACCGGAATGAAGAAGTAAAACCATCGTTCCTAGCCGAATTTACGCCGCATAAAAGTACGAAAAAAAACGAAACCCGAACACTCCTTGCCGGAAAATTCCGCAAAGACCCGCAGGAAACGCCACCGCCCCGTATCATACGGCCGGTAACAGAAAACAGAAATCGGCAGCCCGGTCGCAGCTATCGAATTTATTTCGTCGTTATCGATAATCCGGCGAGATAATTACTACCTTTGCGGCCGAAAAATCGAAACATCATGAATTTCATCACCCTTCTCGACTATGTCGGTACCTTCGCATTCGCCATCAGCGGCATCCGGCTCGCTTCGGCCAAACATTTCGACTGGTTCGGAGCCTATGTGGTCGGATTCGTCACGGCCGTCGGCGGCGGTACGCTGCGCGACCTGCTGCTGGGCCTGCCCCCTTTCTGGATGCAAAACGTCTCCTACCTGGTCGTATCGGGATTCGCCTTCCTGTTCGTAGTCGGGCTACGCAAATACGTGATCCGGCTCAACAACACCTTCTTCATTTTCGATGCCGTCGGACTGGGACTTTTCACCGTCGTCGGCATTCAGAAAAGCATAGCCGTCGGCTATCCGATGTGGGTGGGTATCATCATGGGTACGCTGACCGGTGCTGCGGGCGGTATGCTGCGCGACGTGCTGCTGAACGAAGTACCCCTTATTTTCCGCAAAGACATCTACGCCATCGCCTGCATCTGCGGCGGACTGATCTACTATCTCTGTATGTATCTCGACCTGCCGGCGGCCCCCACGCAGTTCATCGCCGCCTGCTCGGTGATCCTCATTCGGATTCTGGCGGTACGGTACGGCATCTCCCTTCCGGCACTCAAGGGCGAAACCAGACCGGCACCCAAAGAGAAATAACGAATCGTTTCCGAAATACCGGTCCGGCGATCGCTTCGACAACACGACAATTCCGCCGACCTGCTGAAAGGGATCGAATAGCAAAAAAGAATTACGGATCTTATTCCGCCGCCACAGACGACGGACGGCTGATTTCGGCCGTTTCGCCCCCGACGAAGCGAAGCAGATCCTGCGGAGCGATCCGGATCTGCAATCCCCGAACTCCCGCACTGACATAAATGACGGAGTGTTGCAAAACGGAAATATGGAAAAAGGTCGGGAACGGTTTTTTCATCCCGATCGGGGAACAGCCGCCCCGGATGTATCCGGTCGTCGGAAGCAACTCCCGGACGGGAATCAGATCGGCTTTCTTGTTGCCCGAAATGCGGGCGGCAGCTTTCAGATCGACCTCGTGATCTCCAGGGACGACACAGACGAAATGGCCCGTCCGGTCACCACGAAGCACGAGCGTCTTGAAAACCGCAGCAACATCTTCGCCGAGCTGTTCGGCCACGTGAGTCGCGGCCAGATGCTCCTCATCCACCCGATACGGGATCAATTCGTAGGCGATTTTGGCTCGGTCGAGCAGACGGGCCGCATTGGTCTTTTCTATTTTGACGTTCCCATGTTTCATTCCGCAGAAAGTAGTTCCATCCGGATCGGCAAAAATAATAATTTTTGACAGTCCGGTAAAATCTTTGTATTTTTGGGTATATTTATATTTTAGGAAAATCCGAAACGACATTCCGGAAAGGCTTCGATGAAACGACTCTGCGGCATACTCCTCGCTCTTGCGGGACTATTTCTGTACGCCCCCTGCGCCGCCCAGAACACCCGGGTGCGCGGTACGGTCACGGACGCACAGACGGGCGAGCCGATTCCCTACGCCGTCGTCCTGTTCCCGGGTACGACCACCGGCATCACCACCGACGACGAAGGGTTCTACTCGCTCGAAAGCCGCGACACGTCGAGCTACATCCGGGCGGAAATGGTCAGTTATGAACCTCAGATACGTCCGGTCCACGTCGGGAGCTACAACCAAATCGACTTCCGGCTCACTCCTTCGCACCTGGAAATCGAAAGCGTCGTAATTACCCCTGGGGACAATCCGGCCCATCCGATCCTCGAAGGCATTATCCGCAACAAAAAATACAACGACTCCAAGGAGTACGACCGCTACATCTGCCGCACCTATACGAAAATGGAACTCGGACTGGCCAATATCCGGGAATTCCGGAGCAAAAAACTCCAACAGAATTTCGGTTTCATCTTCGAGCACCTAGACACCTCGTCCGTCACGGGACAGCCCTACCTGCCCGTGATGATCTCCGAAACAGCGGCGGATTACTACCACAGCCGCACGCCGTCCGTCGCCCGCGAGGTAATTCGCGCCAGCCAGATATCCGGTATCGAAGACAACAGCGTGCTGGCGCAATTCACCGGACACCTGCACGCCGACGTGAATCTTTACGAAAACTTCATCGACCTGTTCGGCGTGAAGTTCGTCAGCCCCCTCTCCAACTCGGGACGCTCATTCTACAAATACTTTCTGGTGGACAGTACGAACGTGGAAGGGCGCAAGACCTACAAAATCCGGTTTCACCCCAAAAGTGTCGCCACCCCGGTACTCGACGGCGAGGTCAATATCGACTCGGCAAGCTATGCGCTGCGTTCGGCCCGCGTAAAAATGGCCAAAGGAGTCAATGTAAACTGGATTCGCCACCTGGCGATCGAAGCCGACAACCGATTGACGGCCGACTCGCTGTGGTTCCCGCAGCGGGAGAAGATGACCGCCGATTTTACGCTGACCAAATCCGACTCCTCGAAGATGATCGCTTTCCTGGGCAGCCGCGAGGTAACCTATTCCGACGTAAAGTTCGACACGCCGATCCCCAAACAGGTTCTGGGTACGTCGGCCAGCGTGATCCTCTCGGACGATGCCATTTCGGGCAAGCGGGTCGAATGGGACTCACTGCGTCCCTACGCCCTCTCTCAAAAGGAGAAGACCATCTACCGAATGGTCGATTCGATCCAGCAGGTCCCCCTCTATAAAAACATATACACCGTCCTCAATACTATCATCGGAGGCTACTACAACACCAAATACGTCGGCATAGGTCCCTACTCCAAAGTAATCAGCTTCAACCGACTGGAGGGCGCCCGTTTCCAGATAGGCGCACGCACGACCAAAGAGTTCAGCCGCCGCGTACGGCTCTCGACCTACCTGGCCTACGGCACCCGCGACGAGGACTTCAAGGGAGCTGCGGAGGTAGAGTTGATGCTGCGCCGACAACTGCTGCGCAAACTGACGGTCACCTACCGCAACGACGCGATACAGCTCAGCTCGGGTGTCAGCGCCCTCTCGGAAAACAACATCCTAAGCTCGATCTTCTCCCGAGGCGGCACCTCGCGGCTTTCGACTATCGAGGAAGGGATCGCCCTCTACGAACACGAGTGGCTGCACGGGATCAGCAGTTCGTTCGAGCTGCGGGGCCGTCACATCTCCTCGAACCGCTACGTACCGATGATCCTGCCGGACGGGCGTTCGCTGCATGGCATCAACGACGCTTCGATACGGATCGGGCTGCGGCTGTCCAAAGACGAAACGATCGTCCGCATGCCGTTCGAGGTACGACACATGGGTTCGAAATACCCGATTTTCTCCTTCGACTTCACGGGGGCAAAAAGAGGAGTCTTACCCGCCAGCTACGACTACCTGCGGCTCGAAGGGCGTATGCAATACCGGCTCAATCTGCCTCCGATCGGTTACTCGCAACTCATGCTCGAAGGCGGCAAGATCTTCGGCAAGGTTCCCTACCTGCTGCTGAAGCTGCACGAAGGAAACGGCACCTATTTTTACGACCGCTACGCCTTCTCGTGCATGAATTTCTACGAATTCTCGTCGGACGCCTGGATTTCGTTCTTCTACGAACACCACTTCAACGGGTTCCTGTTGGGCCGCGTACCGCTCCTCAAAAAACTCAACTGGCGCGAAGTCTTTGTTTTCAAAGGAGTTTACGGCACTCTCTCGGCCCGCAACGACGGCAGTCTTCCGAATACGAAAGCTGTTATGCTCTTTCCGGTAGGAATGTCATCGGTCGAACATCCTTACCTCGAAACCGGCTTCGGCATCGAAAACATCTTCCGTTTGCTGCGCGTGGATTGCATCTGGCGTCTGACGCATCACCGCGCCGTCCCCGGACTGTCGATCCCGACCTTCACGGTCAATTTCAGTCTTAACCTCAAATTTTAAGCGTGAGTATATATTAGGTACCTCTTCAGGTACGCAGCGTCCAAATCCTCTCCGAAGAGGGGATTCAGGAGAGGATCGGAATTACGGATGCGGCCACAGGCCGCAATAAACGGACCTCGAGTTCGATGCCGCGATCGTCGGAAAGGGTACTAAAAAACTACAATCGCCATTTTAGACTACGGCCCCGCCTCGAAGTGCTACGCTGCAATTTCCCGGTCGTTTCGGCGGCAACTCCCGGAAATATGATTACTTTTGCGACTCAAAAAACAACAAAATGATACGGGGAGTCCTGTTCGATATGGACGGCGTACTGGTAAACAATACCCAGGCACACGTCAAGGCATTCGAGATATTCTGCGAGCGTTACGGCGTCGAAGATTGGCAGCACAAGCTCCAGACCGCTTTCGGCATGGGTAACGACGACATCATGCGCCTGATCCTGCCCGAAGAAATCATCCGCGAAAAGGGAATGAAAGCGCTCGGCGAGGAGAAAGAAGCCATCTACCGCGAAGTCTATGCTCCGGAAATCCGCCCCGTACGGGGGCTCGTGGAACTGCTCGAAGAGCTGCGCCGTCGCGGAATCCGCTGCGCCGTCGGTTCTTCAGGCTGCCGCGAGAACGTCGATTTCGTCCTCAGCAACTGCGGTATCACCGACTACTTCTCCTGCATCGTCAGCGGCGACCGGGTGACCCGCTGCAAGCCCGACCCGGAAATATACCTGCTGGCAGCCGAAGGACTGCACCTGCCTTCGGCCGAATGCCTTGTATTCGAGGATGCCCGGGTCGGCATCACTGCTGCCCGCCGGGCCGGAGCAGGCCGCATCGTGGCCCTGGCAACGACTCTACCCCGTCATACGCTCGCAACCCAAACGGAAGCCGATGTCGTCATCGACGATTTCGCCTCGATAACCGATCTCAATACTCTGCTATTATGAGCCGTGCCCTCGCCACCATCGCCCTGCTGATCCTTTCCAATACCTTTATGACATTGGCTTGGTACGGGCATATCGCTTTCAAATCCAAAATAGAGCGCTTCGGGATGCTGTCCATCATCCTGCTCAGCTGGGGGATCGCCCTGTTCGAATACTGTTTCCAAGTCCCGGCCAACCGCATCGGCAGCTCCCAACTGGGAGGCCCCTTCTCGATCTGGGAGCTCAAAGTGATCCAGGAAGTCATCTCCCTGCTGGTCTTCACGGTCTTCGCCGTCGTCTTCATGAAATCGGACACCCTGCGGTGGAACCACCTGGCGGGTTTCGTCTGCCTGATTCTGGCCGTCTATTTCATCTTCCGCAAATAGTCGTTTAACAAAACCATGTTTTTCAATGAATTACAAAATTCATTGAAATTTATTTCCGATTTCGTTTGCGAATAATCCCGGAAAAGCAATACCTTTGCACCCGCAAGGTTCGGACTTGGAATCACTTTTCCAAGCCGATTAATAGGGAATGCCGTGAAAATCGGCGACAGTACCTGCTGCTGTGAGTTTCAGCCCCCGACCGGGCAACTTCGCGCACTCTTTGCCACTGGCTATATCGCTGGGAAGGCGTTGCGGAGGAAACGAGTCAGAAGACCTGCCTTGACAATCAGGATTTACACCCGCGGGTTTCGGGTCGAAATCGTGCAAGATAGTCTTCGGCGCGCTATTTTTCCATGTATTTCTTCTGTACCCTCGCGTGTAAGTTCCGAACAGGACTAAACGACAGGAGTATCGATGACTTACGGCTATTTTACGGCTGACATTTCAACGGGCGTGACATGCGCTCACTCTACCCGGCCTTCGCCGGGCTGCGCTTCAGGCGTTCTCCGGAACGGACATTCGTTTCCTCCGGCGGACGCCTTCGTCGTTTCGGCGCAGCACAATCCCCTCCTCCGAACCGACGGGTTCCGATACAGCCTGCCTATTCTGCGGAACATGGAAAACAAAATTCAACCAATAAATCAAATTCTTAAATTATGAAAAAATTCTTTACGCTGTTAGTTCTCGCTGCCTGCTGCGCAGCAATGACCTGGGGCTGTTCGGACGACAAGTACGACGACACCGAAATCCGCCAGGAGATCGAAAACCTAAAACAGGAGATCGCTTCGATGAAGGAACAGGTCAATTCGCTCAAGACGATCATCGACGCCCTGAACGAAAACAAATTCATCACCAACTACACCGAAGCGGCGGACGGAAGCTGCACGATCACTTTCAACGACGGCAAGACCATCACGTTGCACAACGGCAAAGACGGCGCAGCGGCGCCGGCCATCGGCATCGCGCAATTCGAAGGCATCTACTACTGGACGCTGGGCGGCGATGACCAGTGGTTGCTCGACGATAACCAGAACAAGATTCCGGTTGCGGGCCAAAACGGTAAAACCCCGACCATCAACAAGGACGGCTATTGGGAGATCGACGGCGAAACCATCAAAGGCGAAGACGGACAGCCGATCAAAGCGGTCGGTAAGGACGGTGCGAACGGCGATAAGGGAGAAGACGGCGACTCTTTCTTCAAAAGCGTCGTACAGGACGATGAAAACGTAACCTTCACGCTCACCAACGGCGATCAGATCGTTCTGCCCAAAGCCAAGGAGGTGAATTTCGTCATCGAGCGCACATCGCTGACGCTGAAATTCGGCGCTTCGCAGAACCTCGCCGTTACCCAAAAAGGCGTTGAAAACCTCGCCATCGCCAAACCCGACGGCTGGCGCGCCTGGCTCGAAGGCGATGTGCTGACCATCACAGCCCCTGCCAAGGAGAACGTATATGCCGAAACCTCGGGTGAAGTATCCGTCGTAGCCGTAGGCGCTACCGCAACGGTCATAGCCAAGGTTCAGGTACTCGCCACCGATGAAATCCTCGGCGGCGCAGGCGCCGGATCGAGCGAATGGGAAGAGTGGAACTAACGGATAAAAAGGAGATTACCGATGAAAAACTACTTATACATATTGTGCGCATTCCTGCTCGCATTCGCAGGATGCACGAAAGATGCGGACGTAGAACCTATCGCCCCTGCTCCTGACGGAAATACGCAGGTCGTACTGACCGGATTCTCCGGCCGGGGCACCCGCACCGGTTTCGGCGGAGCCGAAGACGGAGCCGTTCCGTTCCTCTGGAGCGCCGGCGACTACATCTGGGCACGCAATACCCGAAGCGAAGCCATCGCCGAAGGCGGCAGCCAGGCGACATTCGTTTTCGAATCCCTCGAAACGGCCGACACGTACGACGTATTCTACAACCTGACCGGCCCGGCAGCCGCAACAGCCCTGATTCCGGCCGAGCAGACACAGCAGGCAGCCGGAGAGTTGAACCTGGGCCAAAACGGTGACTTCGGTTATGCAACGGCGCAAAACGGAACCTTTACGCTCGAGCATGCGACCTCCTACGTCTGGTTCGACACCTATTCGAGCGATGTCACCTCGAACCTGCTCTCGATCACCTTGAGCGTATCGGGCGGTCAGACCATCGCCGGCGAAGCCGCTTTCGCCGACGGAAAGCTGGGCGACTGCAAAGGCTCTTCGTCCGTCACCCTGTCGTTCGGCGAAGAGGGTGTCGCCCTGCCTTCGCAGAGCAACGATACCGACGTGTTCGCCGCCATGGTGCTCTACCCCGCCGATCTTTCGACGGCAACGGTTTCGATCGTCTATAAATTCGCCGACGGTTCGGTTTATCTGCAAACCAAATCAGGCAAAACGCTTACCCCAGGCCACACGCTGCGCCTCTCGACACAGATCGCCAAGTCCGACTGCAAAAGCTCCGGCGCATTCTTCATGACCGAAGCCGGTGTTGCGGAAGAGCTGCCGACCGAGCCGATCGGCTACCTGAAAGTCGTTACCCTGGGCGAATCGACCCTCTCGGCCGAAGAGCTCACCTCGATTGCAGGCAACCTCGCAAACGGTGCGGTCATCGACCTGGGTGAAGCTACCTTCGCCACGACCGAATTTCCGATGGACTTCACCCGCAAGACCAATCTTCAGGAGATCGCACTGCCCCGTAATATCCAGACTTTCACTCCCAGCACCTACAATTCCGGGGCTTTCTACGGCTGTGAGAACCTGACGCGGGTAACCTTTCCAGAAGGCCTGACTGCCATCGGGCAGAACTGCTTCCGCAACTGTGCCAAACTGGAATCCATCGAGCTTCCTTCCTCGGTGCGCACATTGGACATCTATGCGTTCTACGGCTGCAAATTGCTGACATCGGTCGTAATTCCCGAAGGTGTGGAAGCAATTCCACGATTCTTATTCGACAGTTGCACAGCTCTGACCGATGTAACCCTGCCCTCGACACTGAAGAGCATCGGAGCCGAAGCATTCGAAGCGACCGGACTCGAAGAGATCACGATCCCGGAAAGCGTGACTACAATAGAATCATCCGTATTCAAGAACTGCAAATCACTGGAACGCATACAGTTTCCCGATGCACTGACTGCAATTCCGGCCAACCTGTGCAACGCATGTTCGGCCCTCACGACAATCAATATGCCCTCCAAGCTGGAGACTGTCGGCAACGACGCCTTCTACAACTGCGGCAAGTTGCAGGACGTAACCTTCCCCGAAACGCTGAAATCGCTCGACGAGCGCTCGTTCGGCGGTTGCAGCGCCTTCACCCGCATTATTATCGATATCCCCGCGATCGCCAATTACGCCTTCTGGAACTGTGCCAACGTCACCTCGATCGATCTGGGCGAAAAGGTGACCTCGATCGGACGCAACGCCTTCATTTCGGCAAGCAATCTGCAAACCATTACCTGCCGGGCCGAGAATGCGCCCTCGCTGGGAAACTCCGCTTTCGGCAGCGCCGGCAGCAAAGTGGAAGGTGCAAAAATCCTCTATGTTCCGGCTGCATCCTACGATGCCTATGAAACGGCCTGGACGGACGTGACCTCGCAGGGATATGCGCTGCAGGACATCAACGACCAGCAACTGACGGACGGCATCTACTATCGTGCTTCGCGCGAGACCGACTGGGTTCCGACCCTGCCCGCGACATTCACCGCACTGTATGTGCGCACCGTAGGCGACGATGCAGCCCTTACCGCCAGCCAGTTCAATACCGTCATCACCAAAATCTCGGCACAGTCCGCTCCCGTGACACTCGATCTGAACATGGCGAAATTCGAAGCCACGGAGTTCCCGACAGGATTGGCCGGCAACGCCAAACTGGGCACGATCAAATTCTTCGAAAATACGACCTCGATCGCAGCCGGAGCCTTCAAAGGCTGCACGGCCCTGACCAAGGCGACCGTTCCGACCGGAGTCGGCACTATCGGCGAAAGCACGTTCGAAGAGTGTACGGCGCTGGCGGCTCTCACCCTGCCGTCGAGTGTCAAAACCATCGGCGACAAAGCGTTCAAGAGTTGCGCCGCCCTTGCGGATGCCGACCTCGCCTCGATAAACAGCATCGGAATCGAAGCGTTCGCCGGCACGGGTCTCACCTCGGCGAAAATCTACGCCACGACACTCGGAGAGAAGAGCTTCCGCGACTGTACCGAACTCACGGCCATTACCCTCGGTTCGGCAACGACCATCCCGGCCGAAATGTTCGCCGGCTGTACGGCTATTACGACCGTCACCATTCCCGCTTCGGTTCAGACAATCGGCGCGAGCGCTTTCGAAGGCTGTTCCAAGCTGGCGACCCTGACATTGGGTTCTGGCGTGACAACCCTCGGCGATCGTGCTTTCGCCGACTGCGGCCTGACGGCACTCGCCCTGCCCGACAACGTTACCACGCTGGGTGACGGAGCCTTCAGCAACAACCCCAATATCGCTACGCTCCAATTCGGTGCAGGCCTCACCGCTATCAGCGACAATGCCTTCGCAACGAACGACGCGATCGAAAACCTGACCATTCCGAAAACGATCGTGACGATCGGTGCGGGTTCTTTCTCCGACTGGTCGAAGCTGACCAAATTGACCATCTCGGGCAACACGCTGACTTCGATCGGCAGCAAGGCCTTCGAAAACGCCGCACTGCTCGCAGACGTCTATGCGGAACCGACGACGGCCCCTGCGGTACAGGCCGACAGTTTCTCCGGCGCGGGTACTTCGGTACAAGGCAGCAAAACGTTCCACGTAGCATCGGTCGAAGCCTACTCCTCCTGGACCACAGCCGCCAGCGGCTATACGATGGAGGCGCTCGGTCCCGACTACCTGAGCGAAGGCCTTTACTACCGCGCTTCCGGCGAAGATCCCTGGAAATCAGAAATTCCGCAAACCTTCACTACGCTGTACGTCAAGACCGTCGGCGACAATACGGTGATGACGGCCGCTCAAATGAAATCCGTAGCCGATGCAGTTCTGGCTCTCGCGGCCCCTGCCACGGTGGATTTCTCCGAAGTCGTCTATGAATCGACAACTTTCCCGAATTCGTTCAAGTCGAATGCGAACCTCGCAGGCATCGTATTCCCGCAGAACGTCACGGCGACCGCTTCGGCTGCCTTCCAAAAAACGGGCATGACTTCGGTAACGGTACTGAAAGACATCAGCTACGGATCGAACGCTTTCGACTCCTGCGCATCGCTCGTCAGCGTGACTGTCGAGGAGGGTGTGACCGAAATCGGCAACTACATGTTCCAAAACACCAAACTGACCGACGTAACCCTGCCCAATTCCGTCACGAAGATCGGAGCAAGCGCATTCAACGGCTGCTCGCTGACAACGATCAACTTCGGTCAGGGTGTAAAAACGATCGAGAATTCCGCATTCCAAAATTGCGGAGAGCTGACCGAGATCATCCTCCCGGATGCCACGGAAACACTCGGGCAGAATGCCTTCGGAGATTGTCCAAAACTGGCTAAGATTTCGTTAGGCAAGAATATGAAAACACTCGAAGCATACTGTTTCGTCGGCTACTCGAAAGGCTGCCCCTTGCTGGGTGACATCATCTGTCGGGCAACTACCCCGCCGACCCTGAAGGACGACTACGGTACCGGTCCCTTCGGCGGCGGTTGGAGTCCCGTTGCAGGCAAAGACGTCCCTGCTGAGAACCGGATCATCCACCTTCCGAAATCGGCCGATCTGGTCGGCGGTACGGGAGCCTACGCCGACTCTTCGTGGGTTAAATTGACCTCCTCAACTTATGGATTCGCCTTCAAATACGATGTGGAAGGCTAACACTAAAATAGAATGATCGCGCGGTGAAAATGTCGGCAATCCTCCCCGGATTGCAGGCATTTTCATCCGCATTTAATCGAATCGCCATGAAAAAATTACTATACATCCTCGCAGGACTCGGCCTGGCGGCCTGCACCTCGGACATCGAGGAACTTCCCGAAGTCGGTCCCCAACCCGGACGGGAGGTAGCCCTCACGGGTATTTCCGGCACCGCGAGCCGCACTCAATTCGTGCCTGGCGACGGGACCGAAATTCAATTTCAATGGAGCACCGGCGACCGAATCTGGGCAGGCGGCGTACAGAGCGCCGAAGCGGGAACGGACGGCAATGTCGCCGACTTCGGATTCACGAACCTCCCGGGGGATGCACCCTACCGGATTTATTACAACATGACCGGCACCGACGCCGAAGCCGTCGTTCCGACCGAACAACGCCAGGCGGAGCCGGGCAAACTGCAACTCGGACCGAACGGCGATTTCGGCTATGCCACGACCGACTCCGAAGGACGATTCACCCTCTCGCACGCCACCGCTTACGTCTGGTTCAACCCCTGGTCGCAGGACGTGAAGGAGAAGCTCGTTTCCGTCACGCTGGCAGCGACCGACGCCTCGACCGTACTGACCGGTACGCGCACCTTCGACGGCACCGGATTCAGCGATGCGACCGATGCGAACAACGCCGTAACGCTTTCGTTCGGCAAGGAGGGTGTCGAACTGCCCGCGACGAGCAGCACCGCGAGCGTATTCGCCGCAGCGGTCGTCTATCCGGCGGATTGCAGCGCAGAGGAAATACACGTAACCTACACCTTCGCCGACGGCAGCGTCTATACCGAGACCAAAACCGGACGCAATTTCGAAGCGGGCCGTATCTACCGCCTGACGACCGAGATTACCAAGCGCGACGGAGGCAGCCTCGAAATTCAGGGGCTGGAGGATTCGGACGAACCCGTTTGTATGAAATACGGCGCTTCGGAAGCGTATGCACTGACGGCCGGAGGATGGATTCCCACGGTCGAAATGACATCGGCACCGGCAGGCTGGACGGCCGATTTCGATATCGCACGGCGTTCGCTCCTGATCGCTCCTCCTGCGGAATACACCGACGGAATGGATTTGGAAAACACCGTAACGATCCAGTCCGACGACAAACCGATCCTCTCGCAGGAGTACTACGTGCTCGACTTCACCCATCCCGAAGGCACGTTCGTCCTCATAGAGGGCAACATGACCTCGGAGAACGGCACGATCGTCTATTTCGACCAACACATGCGCTATCATGAAAAGGTTTACGAGGAGATCAACGACAACGAAATCGGCAACGTCCTTCAGGATATGTACCTGGCCAACGGCAAGATCTACTTCATTACCCAAAACGGCAAGACAAGCAGCATGGGAACTACATTCAACGGCGACGGACGCTTCGTCGTCTGCGATGCCCACACGATGAAACGCCTCGTGGCACGCGACATGCCGTTCTACGCAAACATCGATACCTCTACGGGTGCCACCCAAAGTTCAAAATCGACCCTCTGCTGGCCGCAGCACATCGTGGTCGTAAGTCCCGAAAAAGCCTACATCCAATATTCCACGGCCGACAACGAATCCCATTCGGGCATCCGTATCGTGGATCTTCAGACCAATATCATCCGTACGAGCGACATCCCGGGTACATTCGGCGTCTTCACGAAGACGGGGGCGACCAAGGCCCGCATGGTCTTCTCGCGCGGCAAGGTCTTCGCCGGACGGGGCAATTCGGTGATCGTCCTCGATCCCGCGACGGATGCCGTAATCAAAACCGTCACCTACGAAAACCGCCAGGTGAAAGACCTCGCAAAGGGTTACGATGGGAAAATTTATGCTATCTTTACGGGCGAATTTACCGGAAACTCGGGCATGACCGGTGCGGCGAGCTTCACCAAACCGGCTATGATCGTAGCGTTGGACGCGAACGGCGAGGTCGTTTCGGAAACGAACCTGCCCGAACAGATCGAACTGCGCACGGGCACGGCTTCGCCGACAGTGCAGATGTGTGCGAGTTTCACGCAGCCGCACCTCTATTTCATCGGCAAACAGGACTTCAGCGCCTATGAAGCGATGCGTTACAACTACGAAACAGGCAGGGTCAACTGGGACTACATCACGGCAGCCCTCGATGCGGAAAGTTCGGGAGGATCCATCATCTACGGCTACATGGGCGTACACCCGACGACCGAACAACTGTGGGTCGGAAAATCGAGCTATACGAACAGCCGTATCCACGTTTACGACGTATCGCGCAGCGATGCCCTGGAGTTTTCGAGCTTCTATCAGAAGAAAGCGAGTCCGGCAGGCGTGGATTTCGCCTACCGTTTCTCGGACGAATGGATAAACAAATAGAATTATGTTCAATGGGTTGAAAAGAGGAATCGTAATCTGTGCATGCGCGGCGCTGGCCGTGTCGTGCATGGATTACGGTCCGATAGAGAAAGAGGATTTCGAAATCGACAACGCAGGTTCGGGCGACGAGGTGACCGGCAAGGGGCTCTTCATCACCAACGAAGGGAATTTCATGTACGGCAATGCCTCGCTCTCCTATTACGATCCGGAGAAAAAACATGTCGAGAATGAAGTTTTCGCCAGAGCCAACGCCATCAAGTTGGGCGACGTCGCGCAGTCGATGGTCATCCGCAACGGTATCGGTTGGATCGTAGTGAACAACTCGGGCGTGATCTATGCGATCGACATCAACACCTTCAAGGAGGTGGGACGCATCACGGGCTTCACTTCGCCCCGCTACATCCATTTCCTGAGCGACGAAAAAGCCTACGTCACCCAAATCTGGGATCCGCGCATCTACATCGTCAATCCCAAGACCTACCAGATCACCGGCTATGTCGAAACGGATATGGATTTCGAAACCGGTTCGACTGAACAGATGGTGCAATACGACAAATACGTCTTCACCAACTGCTGGTCGTACCAGAACCGAATCCTGGTGATCGACACCGAAACCGACAAGGTCTGCGACCAGATCACCGTGGGCATCCAGCCCACCTCGCTGGTCATGGACAAGTACAACAAGATCTGGACGGTGACCGACGGTGGCTACGAAGGTTCGCCCTACGGACACGAGGCGCCATCGCTCTACTGCATCGACGCCGCAACCCGCAAGATCGAGAAACAGTTCAAGTTCAAATTCGGCGACTGGCCCTCCGAAGTGCAGCTCAACGGCACACGCGACACGATCTACTTCATCAACAAGGCGGTCTGGCGCCTGCCGGTAACGGCCGACAAGTTTCCGGTAAAACCATTCCTTCCCTACAACAATACGCTCTACTACGGACTGACGATCAACCCCGTCAATTCGGAAGTCTATATCGCCGACGCGATCGATTACGTGCAGAACGGTGTCGTACTGCGCTATTCGCCCGACGGCGAACTGCTCGACGAATTCTATGTCGGGATCATCCCCGGCGCCTTCTGCTGGCGCTAATCATATAATAAGAATCATCATCCATGAACAAAATACGGATCTATTTCATATTGCTCGCTCTGACGGCGGTCGCCTGCAACAAGGACGAGCTCATCACCACCGATGTCGAACAGGTGCCGATCATCACGTTCGACACCGACCCGGCCGTCTATCCCGTCAAGGTCGGCCGGGAGTTCACCATTACGCCCTCCTACCAGTTCGTCGATCGGGCCGTTTACTCATGGAAACTGGAAGAAACGGGCAAAATCATCTCGACCGAACCGCAGCTCACCTACCGGTTCGACTCCGGCAATGAAATTTCGGAAGGCGTCAACGGCTACTACATCGACCTGGAGGTAACCACCCCGAACGGCACGACCGTCGAAACGGTTCTCGTCGAGGTACAGGAGCTGCTGCCGCCCCTGATCTCTTTCCCCATGCAGACCGACGGGCTGGAGGTCGTGAAAGGACGCAAATACGAATTCGCGCCCACCGTACAGTCGGCCGAGAACAGCAATTTTCTCTGGACGCTGCGCCGTCCGGGTGCCGCCGAAGCCGAACCGGTCGGCGATGAGGCCGTCTATGAATTCTGCGAGGAGGTCGCCGGAACATACGAAGTCACTCTGCGCACGGAAAACGAGGACGGCTCGGACGAAATGACAATCGAGGTGGAGGTGGTCGATGCACTGGCGGTATCGGCTACGGCGGTACCTATCGGACGCAAATACGACGGTCTGACCCGCACCGTATCGCTCGACCGCACGATCACTCTGCAGCCATCCATCTGGAACGGCACCAACCCCAAGTTCAGTTGGACGATCGACGGACAAGAGGTCGGGACCGAGCTTTCGTACACCTATACCCCGACCGAAACAGGGATCAAAAAGATCGTTTTCACCGTAACGGACACCACCGACGAACCCGAAGTGACCCTCTCGAAGTGCATCACGCGCACCAATGAAACCCGGGCTACGCTGGAGTTCACCGTCGAATGCCACGGCGAAGAAGAGTCGCACCGCCGCCCGGCTTCGGGAGCCAGCAGCGCGACGTGGAACCGGGTGTACGAATATACACCAGCCCCGGGACAGTTCATCAACGAACTGGTTTCGGGCGGATTCACCGGTACGGAGACCACCCCCGAAGCGGCAGTCGCCTACGCCGAAGAACGGATGCGGAAAAACACCTGGGTATCGCTCGGTGGCTGGGGCGGCTACATCGTCGTGGGCTTCGACCACAGCATCGACAACTCCTCGTCCGGATACAAGGGAGGCTATAACTTCTCGATCACGGGCAACGCCTTCAAGGGTTCATCCGAACCGGGTATCGTCTATGTGATGCAGGACACCAACGGCAACACCCTGCCCGACGACGAATGGTACGAACTCAAAGGATCGGAGTTCGGCAAGGAGGAGACCGTTCAGGATTACGCGGTCACCTATTACCGGCCGACCTACTCGGGAGCCGACGTACAATGGAAGGACAACCAGGGCGTCAAGGGCAAGATCGACTACCTGAAACAGTACCACGACCAGCCCAGCTACTACCCGGCGTGGATCGGCACGGACAGCTATACGCTTTACGGTCCCTGCCTGAAGAGCCGCACCTACGACCAGTCGGGCAACGGCTCCTACTGGGTCAATGGCGAATACGACTGGGGCTACGCCGACAATTTCGGCAACGACCGTCTTTCGGAGGACGACAATGCCGCAGCAGGCGCCATGAAGGTCTATTTCAAAATCTCGAACGCGGTCGATAAGAACGGACAGCCCGCCGACCTCAAATACATCGACTTCATCCGGGTACAGACCGGCGTCAATGCCAAAGCCGGCTGGCTGGGCGAGAACTCCACGGAGGTATTCGGATTTACGGACGAAAACATCAACCAGGGCAAATAGGCGGGAATATGAAAATAACAGGTATAATCTGCTGCCTCGCACTACTGTGCACGGCATGCAGCGAAGAGAAGACCGAACTGCCCTGGGGCAGCGACAACTACATAGTATCGTTTTCGCTGACTACCGGCGCCGACACCTACCCGGCCGTCATCCGCGACGGCCGGATCACGGTGAGCATCCCCTATAACGTATCGTTGGAAGGCGCACAGGTATCCTACGAATTATGCGAGCATGCCTCGATCTACCCCGACCCGGCGACTGTCGCCGACTGGAACCAGGAGTGGCAGTTTTTGGTAAGCTCCTACGACAATCAAAACGACCGCACCTACCTCTATACGGTAGAGCGCACCGACATTGCGACCGATGGCAGTCTGACACTTCGGACGCAGGCCGAAGTGGACGCTTTCGCCCGGAGCGGAATCAACACCGTCGAAGGCAACCTCACCATCGGAGGCGAGGACGAAGAAAACCCCGTCACGAATCTGGACGGGTTGAAAAACCTCGTTTCGGTCCGCTGCGACCTGACGATCACCGCCGCCTATACGGGTGAAACATTGGCCGGACTGGAAAACCTGACCGCCTGCGAATCGCTGCGGATCGGCAGCGCGGCCCATCCCAACGAAACGCTCAGGCAGCTTTCACTCCCGGCCCTGAAAGAGATCAAAGGCGACCTGTGCGTCTACGGCACGGCTCTGCAAACGGCGGATTTCAAATCCCTGCAAAGCGTCGCCGGGCACTTCGTCCTCCAGTCGGACGCCCTGCTCCAACTGACGGCCGACGAGCTGACCACCGTTGCCGGGAATATGACGCTGATCGGAACGACCGCAGACGAAGCCAAAGCCCCGTGCGAACAGATGTATTTTCCGAAACTGCAACGCATCGACGGGACGCTTACCCTCTCCCGCTTCGACCGGTTATCGGGACTGGGCACCACGTTCGGTGTTCTGACCCAGGCCGGAGCGCTTCGCTACGAACATCTCGCTCTGGCCAATACGTTCGAATTTCCGCTGATCGAAACCACCGGGAACATCACCGTCACCGACTGCCCTATTTTGCGATCGGTCCTGCTGCCGGCACTCACCGACGCCGGATCGCTCGAAATTACGGGGTGTCCGGCCATCGAAACATTATCCTTCCCGAAAGCGGAGCGTTTCGACGGCGACGTTAGCCTGGCAACGCTCCCCGCGATCAAGGATTTCGGGGAATTCCTTCCGGCGCTCAAAGCCATTTCAGGCGACCTGTCGATCGACGACCTGTCGTCGCTCGAAGGCGTACTGGATCTCTCGGGATGCACTTTTTCTCCGAACAGTACGCTCGACCTGCGTCTGGTCGCCGCGACGCGACTGACGGAGCTCCGGGGCGGCGATTTCGGCGGCTCGCTGCGGATCGACGCCTCGTCGCTGACGCCGCAACCGGAAGCGATGCCTTTCGGAATCACCGGGTTCAAAAACCTCGATACCCTGCGGATCGCCGGATTCACGCATGTTTCCGAACTCTCTTTGCCGACGGAAAGCTGCGATGACCTCACGATCGAAAATTGCGGATCGCAAGCCCCGTTCACGCTCTCGCTGCCGAATCTCGTCGAAGTGCGGGGAACGCTTCTCTGCCGCAACTGCGGCAAGGCAGGCGAAGCGAATTCGGCTTCGTTTCCCCGGCTGAAAAACGTCGGCCGGCAGCTCTCGTTCTACGTAGGTGCCTCGTCGTTCACCGTCCTCGAATTTCCGCTGCTGGAAACCGTCGGCAACGGAGAGCCCGTTTCGGATGATCCGGCAGACGACTACGCCCTCTACACGATGCCTTCGGGTTGCGCGGGTGAATTCATCCTGCCGAGCCTGCAACGGGTAAACGGCAGCATGCTGGTATCCACCTGGAACACATCGACCGACCGGGCCGTCGCGTTCCGCTTCCCCTCCCTGCAGAGCGTCGCGGGAGAAATCAGCGTCGGACACACGGCCTACAAAAACAGGTCGGTCGCAACGCTCGATTTCTCCGCCCTGACCGCTGCCGGGGCGATCCGCATCGGCAACCTCTCGTCGGTAACGGATTTCTCGACCTTCACGCAGGTCCTTCCCCGACTCTCCGAACAGACCTGGAGCGTGACAGACTGCAGCTATAACCCTACATATCAACAAATGCTCGACGGCGAAACCGGAGCCGAATCCAAATGATGAAACACCTATTGACAATCGTACTGTGCCTCACAACGCTCACCGGGCTTGCACAGGAGGAGAAAATCAAAAAAAGCGAGTGGTGGAACGGCAATCCTTCGTATGCCGTTCCCATCCGCGAAGTCAATGTCACGGCACGGCGGCCGATGAAGGAGATCGGCATCCAGAAAACCCAGCTCGACACCACAGTGCTGCATGAAAACATCGCTCTCTCGATGGCTGACATCCTGACTTTCAACACGTCGATTTTCGTCAAACAGTACGGCCGCGCCACCCTTTCGACCGTAGCGTTCCGCGGTACGTCGCCCTCGCATACGCAGGTGACGTGGAACGGTATGCGAATCAACTCCCCGATGCTGGGCATGACGGACTTCTCGATGATCCCCTCTTACTTCATCGACGACGCCTCGTTGCTGCACGGCACCTCTTCGGTCAATGAGGCGGGCGGCGGCCTGGGCGGAGCAGTCAAGCTCTCCACGCGCCCTGCCGACGCGGACGGCTTCAACCTGCAATACACGCAGGGTGTCGGCTCGTTCTCGACTTTCGACGAGTTTCTGCGCCTCACCTACGGCAACGACCGCTGGCAAACTTCGACACGCGTCGTCTATTCCTCCTCGCCGAACGACTTCAAGTACAGAAACTACGATAAAAACGTGCTTATCCTGGACGACGACCACAACATCATCGGCTCCTACTATCCGATCGAACGCAACAAAAGCGGTGCATACCACGATTTCCACGCGTTGCAGGAGGTCTATTACAATACCGGGCACGGCGACCGTTTCGGATTGCAGGCCTGGTACGTCAATTCGAAGCGGGGACTTCCGATGCTGTCGGTCGATCACAAGGAGAACGACGACTACCTGAACCAACAGCGCGAACAAACCCTGCGCAGCATCCTTTCGTGGGATCACCTGCGCGAAAAGTGGAAAGTGGGCGTCAAAGCCGGTTATATCCATACCTGGATGGCCTACGACTACGAACGGGAGCTCGGCAACGGGAAAATGGAGAAGATGATCCGCTCTCGCAGCACGATCAACACCTTCTTCGGCCAGGTGGACGGGGAATACTACCTCGGGGAGAAGTGGCTTTTCACGGCAACCGTTTCGGCACACCAGCACCTAGTACGAAGCATCGACAAAAACATCATCCCGATGGACAACCAGCAGCCGACCGATCCCAACGGCAACAAAACCAAAGTGCCCGTCGGTTATGACAAAGGACGCATCGAACTGTCGGGATACGTGTCGATCCGCTACCGCCCCACCGAGCGCCTGGGCCTTTCGATAGGCCTGCGCGAAGAGATGTTCGGCTCGGAGTGGACACCGATCATTCCAGCCTTCTTCACCGACTATCTGATCTCGAAACGCGGCAACCTCGTCGCTAAAGCCTCCATTTCGCGCAACTACCGTTTCCCGTCGCTGAACGACCTCTACTTCCTGCCGGGCGGCAACCCCGACCTGAAAAAGGAGCACGGCTTCACCTACGACGCCGGTCTGTCGTTCGCTACGGGCCGCGACGGAGTTTACACCCTGCGGGGCGAAGCCACCTGGTTCGACTCCTACATCGACAACTGGATCGTCTGGCTGCCTACGGCCAAAGGATTCTGGACACCAAAAAACGTCAAGGAGGTGCATGCCTACGGTGTGGAGGTGAAAGCGGGGCTGGACGTGCAGTTGGCCAAAGACTGGCAGTTGAGCGCCGACGGCAACTTCTCGTGGACCCCCTCGATCAACCACGGCGACCCGGTGGACTGGTACGACAAGGCGATCGGCAAACAGCTCGTTTACATCCCCGAATTTTCGGCTTCGGTAACGGGGCACCTGACCTATCGCTCGTGGCGGTTCACCTACAAATGGTGCTATTACAGCGAGCGTTTCACCACCTCGGACAACGATATGAAGACCAAGATCGGACGTGTGAAGCCTTACTTCATGAGCGACATTTCGCTCGAAAAAGCCTTCTCGTTCCGCTGGGCCGACCTCTCGCTCAAAGGAGTCATCAACAACCTCTTCAACGAAGAGTATCAATCGGTACTTTCGCGCCCGATGCCCCGGCTGAACTACGAGATTTTCCTCGACATCCGCCCTAAATGGGGAAAACGGAATAAAAAACAGTAACTTTGCACCGCCCCTCGAAACTCCGACCGGGCTGAAAACGAAACTCTGACAATGAAAAAACTACTTTATATCCTGTTGTCGGCGATCCTCGCGGCCGCAACCGCCTGCCATCCCCGATCCGCCGTCTCGCTCGGGGATTTCGACATCAGCCTCTACGCCCCCGCCTACTCCTCGGGCTTCGAAATTTTCGGAGCGGAAGGGATGAAAAGCACGATACTGAAGACATACGCCCCGTGGCAGGGAGCCGAAGGCGAGGAAACGCAGCTCTTCATCGCCCGCAACGGCGAACAGGCTCCGGCCGATTTTCCGGGGCAGGTACTCGAAGGCGACGCCCGGCGCATCGTCTGCATGTCCTCGACCTACATCGCCATGCTCGACGCCTTGGGCGAACCGCAGCGGGTGGTCGGGGTATCGGGCATCGACTACATCAGCAATCCCTACGTCGCCTCCCACAAAAAACAGATCGGCGACGTGGGTTACGACGGCAACATGAACTACGAGCGGCTGCTTTCGCTCTCCCCGGACATCGTGCTGCTGTTCGGCGTCAGCGGCGCCAGCGCCATGGAACCCAAGCTCCGCGAACTGGGTATTCCCTACGCCTATATGGGCGAATACCTCGAACAGTCGCCGCTGGGCAAGGCCGAATGGCTCGTGGCCGTAGCGGAAATCGCCGGAATGCGCGAACGGGGCGAAGAGGTGTTCCGCGAAATACCCCTCCGCTACGACAGCCTGAAAACCCTCGCGGCGAAAGCCGAACGAAAACCCGTCGTCATGCTGAACACTCCCTACGGCGACTCCTGGCTGATGGCTCCGCCTTCGAGCTACGTCGCCCGGCTGATCGCCGACGCGGGCGGACAATACGTCTATACCCAGGACACGGGCAATCAGTCGCGTCCCATCGACACGGAGGAGGCATACCGGCTGGCCGAAATGTCCGACTGCTGGATCAACGTCGGCTCCGCCGCATCGCTCAAGGAACTAGCGGAGATCGTCCCCAAATTCATGGATACGCGCCCCGTGCGGGAAGGGAGGGTCTATAACAACAACCGGCGCACCAACCCCTCGGGCGGCAACGACTACTGGGAATCGGGCGTCATACACCCGGACCTGATTCTGCAAGATCTGATCCGCATCTTCCACCCGGAATTGACGGATGCCGAACCGACCTATTACCGAAAACTGAACTAAACCGATGCAACGACGGCAGCGCATCCTCTTTCTCCTGTTCGGAGTTCTGGCGGCGGTACTTTTCGTCGTCGATCTCTCGGTCGGAGCCGTACCCATCCCGATCCGCGAAGTCCTCGCCGCACTGACGGGCAGCGGAAACGACCCCGTCACAACGAAGATTATCCTGAACATCCGCCTGCTGAAAGCCGTAGTCGCTCTGCTGGCCGGCGCCGCCCTCGCCGTGAGCGGCCTGCAAATGCAGACCCTCTTCCGCAATCCGCTGGCCGGACCATACGTGCTGGGCATCAGCTCCGGCGCGAGCCTCGGCGTAGCGATCTTCCTGCTGGGCGCTCCGCTTCTGGGCCTCACGGGACACCCGCTAATCTCCACCCTCGGCATTGCGGGCGCTGCCTGGATCGGCTCGGCGCTGATCCTGATGCTGATCGCTGCGGTCAGCCGCCGAATCAAAGACATCATGGTCATTCTCATCCTGGGCATGATGTTTTCGTCGGGTGTCGGAGCCGTCGTGCAGATCCTGCAATACCTGAGCAACGAAGCCGCCCTCAAATCTTTCGTCGTCTGGACGATGGGATCGCTCGGCGACGTTACGCTCGGACAGCTCGGTCTGCTGCTTCCTGCCGTCGTTCTCGGACTCGTGCTGGCCGTCGCGGTCATCAAACCTCTGAACCTGCTCCTACTGGGCGAAAACTACGCCCGCACGATGGGACTCGACATCCGCCGTTCGCGGCAGTTGATCTTCCTCTCCACCACCCTGCTGGCCGGTACGGTCACCGCCTTCTGCGGCCCGATCGGATTCATCGGCCTGGCCGTCCCGCACGTCGCCCGCATCCTCTTCGCCGATGCCGACCACCGGATTCTGGTCCCGGCCTCGATCCTTACGGGTATCGTGGTGATGCTCCTTTGCGACGTGCTGGCCAAACTCCTCACCTTCCCCATCAACACGATCACGGCGCTATTGGGCATCCCCATCGTCATCTGGGTCGTCATCCGAAACAAAAGCATCGTATGATTCGACTGAACGACCTTACTATCGGTTACGGCCACCGCATTCTGCTGCAACACGCCTCGGCGACGATTCCCGCCGGGGAACTGGTCGCCCTCGTAGGCCGCAACGGTACGGGAAAATCGACCCTGCTGCGGGCTATCGCCGGCCTCGGCGAACGGCTGGGGGGCGAAATCCGGCTCGACGGACACTCTTTGGAAACGCTCTTACCCCAGCAACTGGCCACCACCGTCAGTTTCGTCACCACGGAACGGGTCCGCATTCCCAACCTGCGGTGCGAAGATGTCGTAGCCCTCGGACGAGCCCCCTACACCAACTGGATCGGACGCGTACAGGAACAGGACAAAGCCATCGTGGAACGCTCGCTGGAACTGGTCGGCATGGCAGCTTTCGCCGAAAAAACGATGGACCGCATGTCCGACGGCGAATGCCAGCGGGTAATGATCGCCCGGGCCCTGGCCCAGGACACCCCGATCATCCTGCTCGACGAGCCGACCTCGTTCCTCGACCTGCCGAACCGTTACGAACTCTGCACGCTGCTGCGACAACTGGCACACGACCACCGCAAGTGCATCCTCTTCTCGACGCACGAACTGGACATCGCCCTTTCGCTCTGCGACTCGATCGCCCTGATCGACCCACCCGTGCTGCGCTACCTTCCGACCCCGGATATGGCGTGCAGCGGCTACATCGAACGGCTGTTCAGCAATTCGTTCGTCACCTTCGACACGGAGAGCGGCACGATCAAAGTCCGCAAGTAACAGACTCATTGTAAATATATCACGGGCGGAATACATCGATTCGTCTAAATAATCTTTTATGTTTACAACAAAAAGGAAAAAGACTCTTCGAAGAGACGGACAAAGACCCTCTTTTCGGTGACGAAAGCGGCGAAAACTTGTCCTACGAAAGTCTACCGGCGGATCATCCCGTCACGAACTACAGAGCTCGGCAAGTCGCTTCCTGTCTGCGGAACAATAGTCCATTATCCACACCCATCAAACGAATATCGCTTCAACCGAAGTGATCGGCACGGTTCATAAATCGAAGCTAATATTCCCAAATACAAAACAGTCTTAGGTGCAGAAAAAATCCGCCATAATAGATATACCACGATCGTTTTCTTGCTTATTTCGGCGATAGTCCGGTACTCTGCACATTATTCAACGTGCCCCATCCCCTCCTCTTCGAAAAAGGATTCGAAGAGAAAAGTCAAGGCATACCGATCGGAGCCGATCGGTGCACCAGGATATATAATCAAGAATAAAATAGTAAAATATCAATTATCGCACAGACCCAAAAATTTGAGAAAACGACCGTTATTCACTATATTTGTAAGGACAGGATGTATTTTTAACACATTCGGATCCAAAAATACAACATTCGGTCACTTTAGAGCCTTTCGGATATGAGAATCGAGAAACTGGACGGAACTTCGCCTCGCCTTTACGCGCTCGTCGCACCGTTGGTCATGCGGCGCAGCGTACTGCGCCAGAACAACAATTACCCGTTCTGGACTTCGCGCTCGCATACCTGGTTCGTGGCCTGGGAGGGCGAAACCGTCTTCGGGTTCATACCCGTAGAGATCACCGACGGCGGTGTGGCCAAGATCAACAACTACTACGTTTCGGGAGACGACCCGCAGCTGTTGTCGCGCTTCTTACGCGAAATAATCCAATATTACCGCCGCGACTATACGATACGCTCCATGACGCTGATCCGCCATGCGGAGATATTCCGCTCCGAAGGGTTCGTCCCGATGAAAGAGTGGACGCAGTACGTAACGATGGAGTACAGTAAAAACCGGCAGGCATGAATGTTTATGAGCGGACACAACAACGGTTGAAAACGGTTTTCGACCTTTTCGACAATATCTACGTCTCCTTTTCCGGCGGCAAGGACAGCGGTGTGCTGCTCAACCTCTGCATCGACTACATCCGGCAACACGGATTGCAACGCCGAATCGGAGTGTTCCATATGGATTACGAAATCCAGTACCGCGATACGCTCGACTACGTGAACCGGACGCTGGCCGCGAACGCCGATATTCTCGACGTCTATCGGGTCTGCATCCCGTTCAAAGTACAGACCTGTACTTCGATGTTCCAGCAATACTGGCGGCCGTGGGACGGCTCCATGCGGGACATTTGGGTACGGGAAATGCCGGAAGGAAGCCTGACACAGCACGATTTTCCGTTCTTCACCGACGAAATGTGGGACTACGAGTTTCAGAACCGTTTCGCCGAGTGGCTCCACAGACGCAGCGGTGCGAAGCGCACCTGCTGTGTGATCGGCATCCGCACGCAGGAGAGCTTCAACCGCTGGCGCACGATTTACAGCGACCGCAACCACTACCGGTTCGCCGGCAAACGATGGATCCGCCAATGGGTCGGCAGCGGCATCTGCAACGCCTATCCGCTTTACGACTGGCTGACAACCGACGTATGGACGGCGAACGGACGGTTCGGGTGGTCGTACAACCGGCTGTACGACCTGTTTTACCGCGCAGGCGTACCGCTGGACAGCCAGCGTGTCGCCAGTCCCTTCATCTCGCCGGCCATCGCAAGCCTGCATCTCTACAAAGCCATCGATCCGAACACATGGGGCCGTATGGTGGGCCGGGTAAACGGAGCCAATTTCGCAGCGCTGTACGGTCGGACAACCGCCGCAGGCTGGCAGTCGGTTCATTTGCCGCAAGGAATGACCTGGGAGAGCTACATGCATTTCCTGCTCTCGACCCTTCCGGAACCGATACGACGCAATTATCTGGAAAAACTCTCCGTAAGCATCCGCTTCTGGCGCGACAAGGGCGGATGCCTCTCCGACGAAACCATCACGAAGCTGCAAAAGGCCGGCATTCGGATCGAAGTCGGCGACCGCAGCGCCTATCGCACGGACAAGCGGCCGGTACGTATGGAGTACCTCGACGACATAAGCCTGCCCGAATTCAGCCATCTGCCTACCTTCAAGCGCATCTGTATCTGTATTTTGAGAAACGACCACGCCTGCAAATACATGGGCTTCGCGCCGAACAAGAACGAAACGCAGCGCCGCAAGAAAATCATGGAAAAATATGAATCGTTACTCTGAATCTCAAACGAAGAGCGCCTACCGGAGCCCGGTCTATAACGTCCGCGCCGTGCCGGTAGAGAAGGTCGTGGCGAACAGCTACAATCCCAACGTGGTTGCGCCGCCCGAAATGAAGCTGCTCGAACTGTCGATCTGGGAAGACGGCTACACGATGCCGTGCGTCTGCTACTACGATGCGGAGCGGGACCGCTACGAACTCGTGGACGGCTATCACCGCTACCTGGTCCTCAAAACCTCGAAGCGGATCTACGAACGCGAACGGGGCCTGCTCCCCGTCGCCGTGATCGAAAAGGATCTCTCGAACCGCATGGCCTCGACCATCCGCCACAACCGGGCACGCGGCACGCACAACGTCGAACTGATGAGCGAAATCGTCGCCGAACTGACCCGGGCGAACATGTCCGACCAGTGGATCATGCGTCATATCGGTATGGACCGCGACGAACTGCTGCGGCTCAAACAAATCACGGGCCTTGCCGACCTCTTCGCCGACAAGGAGTTCAGTCTGGGCGATACCGACGAAGACAGCGTCGAAGAGATGCTCGAAGTGTAACCGAACCTACTCCGGAAGGACGACCATTTCCACGGGCTGTTCCTGGATCCGGTCCAACGGATGGGACTGGTAGGAGCTTTTACCGAAGTCGATCTGCGCAAGGTCTATGCAGCGGATCGTATTGTTATAGGCCGTTTTGTAATAGACCCGGCGATTGGTCAGATCGATGGCCGAAGTCCACTGCGTAGCGCTCGGGATGTCCGGACACTCCCCTTCGGGATGCTCGATGCCGATGGGCACATCGAAATTGTTGAGCAGGTGAAAACATTGCTGCACGGTTTCGAATCCGGTAGCACGCTGCGGAGCCGTCGCCCGATAAAAAGCCGCTCTCACGAAGCGCGACGGCGGCGTGGCGTCGCCCGGAAGACCGAGAAATCCGGAATTGCCGCCGATAGGACGCAGCGTGATGCCGCTCAACCGCCGGGCAGGAGCGTCACCGGGATAAAGGTTCACATAGTTGTTCAGATTGGTGAGCTGCCACTCGAAACCGGGGGCATTGGTGAGTACGCCGACTTCGTTCTCGTAGAAATGCGGCACCCCGCCGACGATTTCCAGCACCACCTGCCGTCCGGAAGGCTCTCCGATACGCCAATGCACGACCGACGAGGGCTCCAGTCCGACGACCCGAACCGAAGCGATGGCCGCTTTCACCTGGTCGATGGTCGAGAACTGCGTCAGTATCCAGGCCACGAGTTGCAGATCGGCCAGCGTGCGGTCGCTCTGCGCCGGATCGTACTGTTCATAGCCTCCGTACTGCGGAAAGAAGAAAAGTCCGGCCGACAGTCCCGCTTCGTTGATTCCTTCGGCGATGAACTCTTTCTGCACGACGGCCAATCCCACCACGCCGTATTTGGATGTGAAAACCATGCCATCAGCTCCGGAAGGAGTAAAAGATCGCAGACGCTGACCTCGTGGGATGACGACATACTCGCTCTGCAAGACGCCACGCGCCCATTCGATAGTGCGGGATTGTACATAGCTGCCATCCGCAGCCGTAAGCGCGATGCCGGTACAAGCGATCGCCTGAAAAGCGCAGCCGCAAACCGCAGCCATACCCAGCAATACATTTTTTGTTTTCATAATCATCCGATTATCGTTACACATTTTTATAAATTCCACAAATTCTATGCAAAACTCCCATAGGACCGAATAAGGCAAATACGCCGCCGAATATCTCCGGAAACAGAGCCGGTTATCCAAAACCGGGCGACAGCAACAAAGGTTGCGGCTGCGGCTGTGTCAGCCACCACATACAACCACAGGACAATCAGCCAAATAAAACCCGTCGGACGCACAGCCTCCTTATTCAACGTAATACGAATTTCTTGGATCAGACAAATTACAAACAAAAATATCGATATAAAAAATCGCCCGTAGCATTACGGGCGATTCGATTTGGCTATTCTCCAATGGCATAATTCATAAAGATCCGT